>Ga0194135_10000007_pt1 | contig 199668 bp, 164 predicted proteins | sample LitLau_LLRF_2013_FD_134024 | JGI IMG/M metagenome (GOLD analysis project Ga0194135, IMG submission 134024) | Freshwater sediment microbial communities in response to fracking from North America - Little Laurel Run_MetaG_LLRF_2013 (version 2) | ecosystem: Environmental > Aquatic > Freshwater >...
ATTAACAGAAACATATTTTAAAATACATTTTGTTTTTAGCCATTCATCGATATTATTGTACGTGAATATAATATCAAATGTTGTATTAATTTTTATATCTAAATCATAAGCCTTTGCGAATAAAAAAACCTGATTAGTGTTTTCAATCTTGGGCAAGTTACCTTTTTGTAAATCTTTTTCTCTAGGAATATCTTGCAGAAACAAAGCAGGAAATTCCATTAAGGTTTTGTCAGAATAAAGTTTTGTTTCAATATCTCCAAATCTTTTCATAGTCCATTATATTTTATTGATTTTTGATAGAACTCGTAAGATTGTTCAAGAGTATATTATCATAATTCCTTTATTATACTATTCAATAATTTCTCAATTACCGGTCTTTGCGTAAGTATTAGTGTATCATGCTTGTTATAATCCCTTTTTTCTCCATAATATTTAAGCTTATTGAATAATTCTGATTTACCATCGGAAAACTCTAACAAACAAAGGCCAGTAGACCAATATCAAATTTGGTATTAATCTTAATTTCCAAATATCCATTACCCATATCGTAATATTCTTTTATATCATGGAATAATTTTCACCAAATCCTCCCATAATTTTTTTGCACAGAGATATAAAGGATCATTTATTTTTTTGTTTGTAATTAGTGAAGGAATACCATTTGGAAACTCAATTAATGCTATAACACTCGATTTTGATGGTATTTGGACAATTTCTTTAGCTCCATACGCATATACTTTCTTAATAATCGCTATTGTGTTAGCACAATCTTCAATATTATCATTTCTAAAAATAAAATCGTAGGAATAATTTATTGGTATATCTTGATAACATCCAGTGATATCAAATAGAATTGTATTTTCAGGAACTCTAAAAAGAGGATTTGCTGCTAATATTTTATTCAAGAAATTTCCAACAGTTTCATCATATAAAATAGTATAAGGCTTTTCATATAAGATTCTACTAGCCCAAACTTCGTCAGTATCTATAGTTTTCATTTTTTTATATTGTATTTTAAAGATTTTTCATAAAATTTTTGCGACAATTCTAAACTAGTTTTTGGCAAACCATCTACAATTTGATTTGCTCTAGTTACACCAAGTATTCTTTCAGGCAACTTCTCAGTCACTATCATTTCTTCAGCTAATCTTTTTGCATCTTCCAAAGAGATTTCAACTTTTACATAATTAGAGAATTCTTCTGGTTTTACATTAAATATAACTTCTAATTCGGTATCAACTCTTCTATTTGGACCTAGTAACTTTAGATCTTTCACATTTGAAGGAACAATCATCTCTATAACACCAGATCTACTAGTATTTGCTGAAAAATTTTCAATAGCAAAAATGATTGACACTAATGGATCAGTAGATGTAGATGAAGCTGAAAAATTCACTGAGTTTTCTGCCCCAGGGCTTATTGTTCCATCTGCACTTCTTGTTGTTCCTCTAAAAAATACTTTAATTCCTTTTTCTTCAAGCTCAGCTACTGTTGTATTTTCATTCACATTATCTAAAAACACCTTAAGCTTTTCTACGGATAAAACCTCGTTTTTTGCTCCTTTCACCAATTCCTTAAAAGCATTTTGTAATTCTTCAGTGGTTGGATTTGCATATTTACTGGAAAGAATGTGGTTTCCTGTTTTTAATTCTAATACATAAAATTCATTACTGTTATTTACAACCTTTACATAACCTGCCAGTATTTGGTTCTTTTCTGCTTTTATAAAACCATAACCTAACTCAGGATCTAAAAATAAAAATTCGTGATTTGTTAAGCTTAAAGGTTTATTTAAAAACTCTAAAACTTTAGCATCAGTTACGATAGTTTCATTTACTAATCTACTAAACTTACTTGCTATGTAAAATTTTTCGCTGAAAACAACAAACCTTTCTACAAGTTTTGCAGCTGTTAATAAAGTTGGTCCTAAAGCATATCCTGCAGCATACATCAATGCAATATCTGTTTTACCGGTTGAAGCATAATAAACTATTGCCAGACCATCTATAATAACAGCTACATTACCAAAAGGCATTGAAGCAATACCTGCTATTAAAAGTGCTTTATCAATAGTTTCTCCAGTACAAGATTGATTTAGGGTGAATTTACAGTCTACAATCTTAACTCGTATATCATCTGATCCTGCTTGGTTAAACCCGTCTAAATCTTTACGCTGAAGTTTCCATCCAGCAAACTCGTCAGCATACACTAACGCCAAGTTTAATCCTTGTTCTGAAACAAATTCTTCTTTAAGCTCTTTTAACCCTATTGTCGTATTTAGTGGCTTTGTAACATTTGTTTGAGTGTCTTTGAAATAATATTTAGCTTCTATTGCATTACCAAATTGGTTATCAACAATAGTAACCTTTCCATTAATATTTTTTGTTATAAAATTATACTCAACATCAGCATTCTTTTCCGCATCTGTTGCTAATTCTATTTCATAAATGTATTGTAATTGCTTTTTGGGTACTGTTTTATAGAATTGAATTAACGACTGACCAAAATTTTTAAACTTATTGTCTCCATCTATTTTTAACAAATTATTAATATTAGCTTTTATTGATTCACTAATGTCCGTACCATAGGCAAAATAAGTTTTCCACTCTAATACATTTTGAGCATTAAAATTTCGTACTATTAACACATAAATACCTTTTGCCTTTGAAATATTACTGTTTTCAAAAATGTTTTTTGCAAATTTATCTCCTTCTTCTTGAGTAAAAGTACACGTCGTTTCTACAAAATTAATATGTAGTTGAGTCCCTGAACTAACTTCTAAATAAGCTAATTTGTTATTTAATTCTTCAATATACTTTGGCTGAAATATTGGATTTCCATTATACTTTTGAGAAGGATTGATATATTTTAATCCCCCTAAGTTGATCAATTTTAAATCATCTCCAAACTTATTTTTTGAATTTTCTTTAAGATTATGATTAAGGTTCATTACAACAACTTGTCCCCAAGTTTTAATATCATTATTGTAAGTAAATAATGATTTTTGGTAATAAGCATCCGTTCCACAATCTCTTATAATTTTAATATTCTGATCGTTTACACTAACGACGTTTAGATTTCCATCTCCATTTCTACTATTACTTTCGTTCCATCCTTTCGTTTCTGGATCATCACAAACTATTAATTCTTTAGTCTTTGAGCCTTTATATTGGTCGATAAAATCTTTAAGTGATTTTTTACTTGTTATATAATCAGCAATTTTAACTGACACATATGTTCTTTTTCCACAGTCCTTTTCCTTATCAAAAAATAAAAAGAGCCACTTATCTTTGATTGTATTAATGTTGCCAGATACGTCTGTTAATGCAAAACTATTATTCGCATTAACATATTTTCCTTCTTTCCACCAATATTGGTTTTCATTGAGCACAAAACCAGGTAAAGTACCATCATTTGCTGTGGCATCATTACTTGAATAGGTATTCTTGTCAACTTTTGTACGATCTGATCCTATAGAGAATATTTTATAATCAGGACTTATAACATACCCTCCTGCAAACTCCCCACTAGACTGATTCTGAAACGCATACAATTTAAACGCAGGATCATTAATTTGTTTCCAATCCAGATGATTTAGAACAGTTCCTGAGCTATAATCCATTAGGAAATCAGTACTTGATTCCGGAGTTTTATATTGCTCAAAAGGGTGTTCTAATTTAAAGATTCCGTGACCTAATTCGTGAGCAGGAGTTTTAGTCCCCCCAGCCCCCGAAGGGGTAGCAAATACGTATCCAAATTGCCCGTTCAAACGCATATAACCATCCTGTCCCGTACTAGAAGGTTTATTGGTTACAAACAATACATAACTATTGTCTGCGCCATGAAATAATGCGTTTATGTCTTGCTGGACTGTGCTATAGGTTGATGTTAATGTATTTTTTTCTGTTTGAATTGTTTCACCTGGAACAACACTATTAAAACCTTCTAGTATTTTCTCCTTCTTAAAGTTGATTTTAACCCCTACTTTATCATAAATCGCCTGAGTATTAGCAATTACTTGATCAAGCTTCTTTTCTGAAACTACATCTGTAGGAACCAGCGCTACATTTACTTCTTTTGGAGAAATATGCACCAACATGAAAGCTCCAATTACTTGCCATTTTTTGCCTTGTTTTATAGTAGCTAATATTTGCTCTTCGGCATAACTTAGGTTTCCTTTTACCGTTAGTACGAAGACTTTATCATTTTTGGTAAAATTTATTTTGGCTCCATTTTGGGTTTTAAAAACAATACTATCTGCCTTTACATTCGTATCTGTAATGTTTACTGTAGCCAATACTGTATCTGTATAGCCATTTAAAACTGCTTTATAAGGCAAGGCAACATCACCTACTTTTTTGTATAACTTTTGTAAAGCTGCAGAAGCATTATTTGGGATTACATCAAAAGCATATTTACTTCCGTTTCCTGAAAAAGCAATCGAGATTCCTTTAGCCGTAAATGCTGTGGCCTGACCACTTTTATCTACACCATCGGTATTTTCAGGAGTTGGTTTTCCACCCGCTGCAGGTTCTACGGGTTGGTTACTTCCGTTTCCATCCTTGTCTACAGTATATGTATTTCCTTTACTATCTGTAATAACAGTATCTTTTCCTCCCGGAATAGTTACCTGTTCTCCATTTGTACCATTGACTAAAATGTCTCCATTGGGATTGATAACGATGTCTTTTACCTCAAACGGAACAGTTTCTTCAATTTGTCCGCCCTGACCTTCTCCGGTAAAATCTTCAACATCGGTAACATTTTTCCAATCCGGGTTATAACTTGTCTCCACAACACCATCAATCAATTGATAATCTGTATTGATTGTAATGTTATTAAATTGAACTGCAATTTTAGTATCGTTTAAGTATGGTACAATAATATAACCACTCCCAGAGTAAGGACTATTCTCACCTTTAAGTTCTAAAATAGTTACCGGAAAATCTCCTGCTTTAAACGTTTCGCTTTGTATTAGATTCATAAGCGGTTTTTGATTCTGAATATTAATTTGAGGTATGATACCACAATTATATGCAGGAACCCCACTGGTTTCTATAGGCGTTGTAAAGGTGCTGATTCCGGAATAGGTAAATGACTGAACACCATCGGCTGCGGGATCACAGCTTGAACCTACCCTAAATTGATAGGTAACACCAGGCTCTAAATTGGTGATTAAACTTTGTGTGTTTAAACTATTGGTCGAAAACCATTGGGCATTACGAACATCTTGTTTTTTGTACTGTACCTGATAGCGCGTATGTTCCGGTACTCCTTCCCATGTTATTTTTACGCTTTTAGAATTTTGAGATTCACTTAATAAAAAGGTTGGTGCAGCACACGAAGCTGTATATTTAAAAGAAGATATCTCGCTATAACCATCATTTTTAAAAACAGAATTCTCAGAAAGTCCTGTTGTAGATATTGCTCTAACACGCCAGGCATAACGCATTCCAGGTGTTAGAATTGGCATGCTTAAATTATACAATAAAGCAGTCGAAAAAAGTGTTTCCTCATACAAAATGGGAGACATCTGAAATGCAAACTGTGGATCTAATGTTGGATCTATAAGCTGTTTTAATTCGAATTTATACGAAATATTCGTAGCATTCATCTGGCGCGGTGTCCAGGTGAATAAAATATTAGGAAACTCTGTTGAGGCTATTTGCTCGTTTCTCAGCGGTGTATTTAATAAAGGCGGATCATTTAAGATCAGATATAAACTGGCGCAGCTTTTTTGTGAGATCTTCTGATTGGTTATAAAATCGTACATCTCAAAACAAAAATTGTACATTCCTTCTGGCAGCCCATTGGCATATTGCGTAGGAGAAATTCCTTGTAGATTTTCTAACTTAAAAAGCGCTGAAATATCTGTATTGGTGAGCGTTTGTAATTCTCCACCATTTATAAAAACTGGTCGCTGTCCTTGTATATAATCACTGCTTTGTATATTTAGTCCGTTGCCTTGTATGTACAATTTTAAGCGTACTTGTCTTTGCGCTATAGAGATATCAGTCGGGTTAATGAGCAACTGCATTTTAGTATCCATGCTCGTGGCATAATCTGATATCCTGACACTATACGGACTATTAAAAACAGGTGTTAACTGAACGGGATATAATTGGGCGTAAACAGCTCCCCAACCTCCAAAGGGAGAGCATTGGAGTAGTAAAACAAATAAAAATATATTTTTAAAAAGGTTCTTCATTTTAATAGATGATAATTTTTTTAACCAATGTTTGCTGTCCCGTTTCTAATACCAAAACATACATTCCAGATCCTAATGTGGTCTCAAAATCTATTTCGTACTTCTTCTTTCCGGATTCTTTTTTCTGTACCATCGTATTTTGTCCGGTTGTAGAGAATAGTCTCAAATTTATAGCACTATTATTCTCTAAAGTTATATGTGCTTTAAAATTACCGTTACTAGGATTTGGTGTCACGATAAAATCTGTAATAAATTGAGATTTAGTATCTGTATTAGGCAAGGTGCTTCGTTGCTCTACTGTAATATTTTTATTGTATACAGCATAACATTCGCCTTGTGTTTGCTGTAAACCTATAGAATAAACACCTGTAGCATCAAACTTTAAGGTTATGTATTTTTCTTTTTGTTCTACTATTTTTACTCCTTTAGGAAGTACCCAGTTGGTGTTTTCTCCAAAAGGATTGCTGGTATTAATTAAAATTACTTCTTCGTCAAGATACGCTTGAGAACTCACTAAAAACTCTGAACTAATCGCTGTCTGACTTGTTTTTATCACGATTTCATCTTCTCCGATACACCCTAAACCTGAAGTTACTTTTACATGGTACGTTCCCGCTTTAGAGACATTAACTTTTGGCTGATTGGATGTAAAACCAGTTGTAGACGTCCAGTTGTATTGAGCTTTTTTATCTGCAATTGTAGCGTCAAGATCAAGATTCTGATCGATACATAAGGTTCTGTCAGGACCAATATTCACGATAACCGGTTCCGGATCTTTTAGAACAAATCTCTTTTTATAGACACAACAATCCGGGCAGGTAATTGTAACTTCATAGTTTCCTGCTGTAAGATTGTTTAAATCTTTTGTCGTCGCTCCGGTGTTCCAAAGATAACTGTAGGGTAAGTTTCCGCCTGTAACATTAAGTTCTATTGAAGCATCGTTTCCTTGATAACAAGTAGGATTTTTTACAGTTTCGGTTGTAAAAATTCCTTTTGGATCCCCTACAAAAACACTTCCCTGCACCACACAGCCTTTTGCATCAGTTGCAATTACAAAATAATTATTTGTCGTAATGTTTTTAATTCTTGCTGTTGTTTCGCCATTGGTCCATTCATAGGTATAAGGCGGAGTTCCGCCAGAAACATGAGCTTCAGCCCATCCATCATCTCCATTGTTGCAACTAGCATTTAGTTTTGAAAAAGTCAGGTTTAGTTTTGCCGGTTCTGGCATATACTGTGTAACATCTGTTTCTTTTACTAAAATATTATTTACATAAGTACCCAATTTTACTCCATTGGCATCTTCAATATTCAATGCATAAGTTCCATCAGATAAATTTTCAGCTGTTTCATCATGATCGTTCCAGATGATCCAGGAATTTCCTTGTTGTTTCTTCCAGGTATAAAAATAAGGCAATCCGTTATTTTTGTCTGCATTCAGCTTAATTCCTCCTTTAACACGTGCCACAAGAATTCCGTCCTGAGATTCATCCCTTTGATTGTCTTGCGGATTTACATCTGTTTCATTTCCAAATTCATTACTCACATTACACGAAATGGTACGAACGACTTCAAAAGTAACTTCAAGCGGATCCGGATCATCTAAAGCGGTAACCGAATTGGCAACGGTACAGCTTATTTTATTTGTTGCAGCATTATAATTCGCATCGCGAACTGTTAAGCTATAAATTTCCTCTCCCACTCCGTTTAAAGAAATAGTATAAACACCATTACTAAAACTTCCTGTGGCTGTAGTCTGAACAATTCCTTTACTGTTTTTCCATTCAAACCAATACGAATTGTCCGGCAAAATAGTACCTCCGGTAACTTCTACCACAATTTTTCCATTGGTGGCTTTGTAAAAACTCGGGTTTAAAACTTCAGTATATTTAATGGCAAGCGGTGCTTTAGGTTCTAAAATCTGAACACTTTCCTGTGTTGTACATCCTTTATGATCAGTAACAAATACCCAATATTCACCTGCTTTTAAGACCGTGTTTTTGGCTACTTCTTCTCCATTAGACCATTTAAATTCATACGGAGGAGTACCCCCTGTAACATTTGCTGTAGCCCAACCATCGTTACCTGCATGGCAAAAAACATCCCCACTTGTTATGCTAACTGATAATTTTGGAGGTTCCTGCATGAATTGGGTAACATCGATTTCCTGAATAAGTACATTATTTACATAAGTCCCCAACATAATGTTGTTTCTGTCTTTTACGTTCAGCGCGTAATTTCCGTGAGAAAGATTTGAAGCTCTTTCGCCTTTAATATCTGCTAAGGCTATCCAGGAACCATCTTCCTGTTGTTTTTTCCAATAAAAATAATAGGGTAATCCGTTATTTTTATCTGCCGCAAGTGGAGTTCCGCCAGAAACATGAGCAACTAAAATACCATCTTGTGATTCATCACGCTGACCGTCTTTTGGGCTTGTATCTGTATTGTTTCCAAATTCGTTGCTTGTATTACAGGAAATAGTACGAACAACTTCAAAAACAACTTTTAGAGCGTCCGGTTCATTTAATGTGACTTTTGACTCTGCTATTGAGCAATTAATAATTTGATTTGTAGCTTCGTTATAGTTTTTATCTTTAATGGTTAAAAAATAATCATCGGCAGGAACACCATTTAAGGTGATGGTATAAATTCCGTTTTCTACCACAGAAGTTGTCGTTTGTACTACGCCTCTTGAGTTTGTCCATTCGTAATTATACCATTTACCATTATTTTCTATGCCATCAAAAGATGTCCCTCCAGTTATTTCAGCTACAATTCTTCCGTTAGTAGCTCCTGAAAAAGTTGGGGTAAAAATTTCTTTGTATGAAATTAATACAGGAGATTGTGGTTCCTTTATTTCTACATTACCGGTTATAAAACATCCGTTAGCGTCTGTTACCTCAACAGTATACTCACCTTTTGTTAATTGAGATATTTTATTCTCTTCGACAACTCCTCCATTTACTCCAAACCACTTATATATATATGGAGTCTTCCCTTTTATAACATTCGCTATTGCCCAGCCATTATTACCATCATAGCAGGAAACATATCCGGAAGTAAATGTCAATACAAGTTCTGCCGGTTCTGCGATTGTTATTTTGGTTGGAATTGCTGTTTCTAACACTGTAGTATTATAAACTCCTTGTACAATTTCGTTTGCATCTTCAACATTTAGCGAATATTCTCCTGCCGGAAGATTATCAGCAGTAGCTGTTTTATAATCCTCTAACTTTTCCCATAATTTTGATACAGTATTGTATTTTGACCAGAAAAATTTATAAGGCAAACCATTATTTGCTGGTGCCACAAACGGAACACCTCCTTTTACTGTGGCTTCTAAAATAGCATCTGATGCTTTATTTTGATTTTTAAATGGATCTAAATTTGTCGTATTACAAGAAATTCCCTGAGCAATTTTTAATGTTATCTCGATTGGTTCAGGATCGTCTAAAACAACAACCAAAGAAGTTATAACAGAAGGATCTAAAGTACAATTTCTTTGATCTGTGACCCATAAAGTATAAGTATCAGCAGGTACATTATTTAATGTAATAGTAACAATATCGTTCGAAAATTGACTAGATGATTTACTTGCATCGATAATTTCATTTTTACTATTTTTCCATTTGTATGAATAAGAATTTCCACCAATCAAAGTTCCTCCACTAATTAAAGCGACAATTTTACCATTTTCAGCTTTATTAAAAGTAGGATCAAAAGAACTAATTTTAATTAATTCAAGCGCACTTAAAGGCTGACCAATATTTTCAGATAATACTTTTTCATTGCCATCTGATTTTTTTGCTACACAGCCTACGGTGTCATTTGAGTCTTTTAATTTTCTTACTTTTACATAACAAATACCTAACGGGAGATCTTTTATAGTTGTTTTATCATCATTTAAAAAAGTTGTCCAGCTAATTCCCCCATTTGTTGAATATTGATAAATCCCATTATCTATACCTCCTGTGGCTACAACATCGACAGCGCCATCTGTACCTCCATAACAATTAATATCATTTTTCTTTGTAGTAGAAAAATCAACCGGTGTCGGTGAGGTTATTATGAACTCCTTTTTGTGCTCGGGATCCATTACATAGGTATTTGCTTTATAACCATTCTTTTCGTACCAACCCGCTAATCGTATACGATATTTTCCTTTTCGAAAATCATACGGAATCTCATAAGTTAAATCATCTCCTATTAAGACAGTTTCACCAGGTTGTGTAGAATGCACTTCATTCATATCCTCACCAGTTGCCTCATCAATTTCCATAATAGTATATGTCACTGTTTCCCCCGGTACTAGTTTTGAGCTAAATTTTATTATCGCTCTTCCATCCTTGCTATCAAAACATCTTGTTTGAACAGCGTCTACTGAAGTAATATGTGGTGCTGATTTAGCATAAAGTAATTCAACTGTTGTACCATTAACATTTGCTCTTAAAGTGATTTTTTTACCCACTGCTTCTACAGGTAAAAAATCTTCACATTTTATATTTAATGAATTTTTTCCCTGATACGCTGCTGGTAAACTCCTCCACGTATCTCGGTAAACCCATCTATTACCAACTCTAACTCGTGTTTGTTCCCCGTCTATATGATACATCCAATTGAAATATTCAGGAAGAACACTAACAATAGGTTCTATCTTTATTGAGCTATCTGTTCCAATTATATTGTTTGCCGGTATAGGATTACTTAAATTGATTATAGGATAAGTTACAACTCTCAAGCTACCAGATACTTCATAGGCAAATAATCCGGTACCATCCCAATTTGTATAGGTGATATCCTGATTTCGTCCAACTAAAACCGATGCATCTCTATCTTGCGTTACTTTACATCCTCCACTACGTGTTCTTCTTCTGGAATATAGCGTAATATCAGTTGCTAAATTTGCTTCAGTATACTCTCTTGTTAAGACTTCTGTTCGGTTTTCCCAAAAATCATTTTCGTCTTTTAAAGAACTTGTAGTACCAATACCATTTAGGTTTAAATATCCTAATCCTCCACAACAACATCCATCACCAGTTGCATCTCCCATAGCAGCTGTAATTTCAGCATGGTATTTGCCATTAGCAGTTAAATTAACCTGCGCAAACCCAAATCCTGAAATCAATAAAATGATCAATAAGTAAAATTTCTTCATAGGCTTAATATACAACGGTTAAGGTTTCTGTTTTTGCCGGACTATCACTTTCCAGATTAGGGATTAAATGATATTCGTATTCCTGATTGATTTTTAAATTCTTGTCTTCCAGAGTAAACACATTATTGTTTAACTCCTTCCACAGAGTTGGCGGAGTTCCTTTTTCATTTTTATAAATGCTTAATCCCAATACTTTAGCTTTATTTTTTGCATAATCCCAGGTCAGTACAATTTTTTTATTTTCTCTGTCTGCTATTCCTTGCAGAAATGTAATTATTTTAACTGGTGTAAAATTTAATACACTTACAGTTATCACAGAATGATCTAATGACGACCAATTATTACTTTTATCCTTTGCCAGAATAGCATATTGATAGATTTTCCTGTTCTCTACCCTATCATCTGTAAATTCCTGAATGGTATCATTTATTTGTTTAATCTCAAGCCATTTTTCTTGTCCTTTCTCTCTCCTTCTTAAACTATATGCTACCACATCTTCGCTATAACTACGAATCCATTTTAAATATACTTTACCATCTTTATTATCATAATCTTTAAAAATAGGCGCTGCTGGCGGAATTTTATCTGGTTTGTCTAAAATCAATATATCTGATGGATCTGAGATATTAAAACGCATATCTTCGGCAGCAATTCTATAATAAACCTTACTATTGGTCATCTTTAAGCTTACACTATCTTTATAATCATTACCCACATAAGATTGGTGATAAATATCAACAAACTCTTCACCAGCAGTATTGGCTTTTAAAATTCTATAACCACGTAAATCTTTCTCCTGATTGGGTTTCCATTTTAATCGAACCACTCCAAGACTATCAATTACACCTTCAAGCCCCATTGGCTTTGCCGGAGGTATCGAATCTACAGGCTGAACCAGCATACTTTGAGAGGTTAAACGCTGGTTGTTTTTGCCTACAACAGATATGGTAAAATAATTAGACGGATATAAATTTTCTTTATAATTGAGTTTTCTCTGTGATGGAGGAATAATTTTAGAAACCACTTTATAAGGGCCTTTATCGTTATCTGCTAAATTAATTTCAAATCCCTGAATAAATCCTTCTGATGCTGCAGGATATTCCCATTCTAAATTCACTTCGTTTGAATTAATAATAGAGTAATCGACCAACCTTGCCACAGTAACTATAGCCGCCACTCCTTTGGCAGTAATTGGTTTTGTTAGTTCTCCCTTTTCTCCAAATGAAGTTATACCGTATAATCTATATTGATAAACTTTATCATTTACACTTAGAGTATCAACATAATACATATTTTTAGAGGGATGATCGTCTTTATCATTCAAATTTACTAAAGGGGTAGTTGCTATTGGACTGTAATTAATACCATCAGAAGATTTTTCGACCATATATGAGGTGTAAATTTTTTTGAAGGTTTCGTAATCCCAGGAAAGTAATACTTTTTTATCGTCTGGAATAGCAATAAAATCAGTGGGAGCCGGAAGCTTAGTGTAATCTTTTAAACCAATCATATAAGAGGATTCCTTAACCTTTGGGTTTTCAAAAACACTTACCTGATATGCATAAACTTCATTACTTTTTACATTCGTATCTACTAATCCCCAACCTGCTTTTAGTGCACCTTCAAAGCTCATATCGGCTGCATATAAAGCAAAGGTATAACGCTGATCGAGCTCATCTGCCATGTTTACTATCTTTGCCAGATCTCCTTCTTTTGCGGCAGATACTTCGAAACTTTCTCCATAAATAGATTGAGCGATAATAGCAACATTATTGTCTTTTTGTACTAAATCAATCCAGGAATCTAATGGCTCCGGAAGTAATGGTTTTGTTGTTAGAAGAATTTTTTCTGGTTTTGCCAAAACATTACCATCACGTAAAATTGTCGTTCGGGTAACTACAAATCCTTTTTTATTCGCTTTTTGCCATTCTATTGGAGAATTAATAGCCCAACGAATTAAAATTTTATCTTTTTGAGCTCTGGCATTCACCATTACTGTAGCACGTTTGTTTTGAGAATGTGCGAATGATATAAATAATAAGAATAAAAAAATGAATTTAGTTTTGGACATTAAGATGTAATTATTTCCATGTTAAAAAAATGCAAAAATAGTCTTTTATAATTAATTACCAAGTATTGTTTTGAAAGCAAATAAACGGTCCAGTACTTCATTCTTCCAATATTTAGAAACTAAATCAAAATCCTTAAAATTTACATCTTCCAGATATAAAACCTGATAAATTAAATGCCGAATTTAAAATTTTAAAAATTAGAAAAATTACGGCTTTCCACATTTGAAGAGATTATTTACTCTAATTATTATTATCCTTATAAAATAACCAGTTCAGATGCATGATTGTGGTCATTTCTGCTAATTAACCATCAAGCTTCCTTTATTACAAAATTAAAGCCATAGAATGCGAAATCTTAAACAATGAAAATGGAAAAGTATATTTTAAAATTTAGTGAAATAGTAATTAATGATATTAACAAAGTGGGAGGTAAAAATGCTTATAAAATGAAATTGAAATAGTAAATAATCAATAATATTGAGATTATAAGAAACATCACATCACTATACTGACTGCTCTTCTACTATAACCGAAGGAAATATATGCAGTCTTACTTTTAAAGCATTTAAAACCAAACAATGATCCTTACATACCGAAAAAATCTTTAATGTTTTATTGATTAGTCTGCTTTCAACAATAGTTACTACAGGTTTTATTACAATATCAGTGATCTCAGAATGGTCATCTAACACAACTACTGATGCCCTTGCTACACTTTTAAAACTTTTATATCTAATTCCTTTATTTTTTGCTGTTTTAAAAAATGCCGCCATGTATGAACTCTCCACAGAAGCTATAAACAAATGCTCTGCTGACCACACATCATACTTTAAGTTGCTTAAACAAGAATGAGTCGCAAGTTCTATACTATCTTTGAAAATCACAGTACTTACTCTTGCGTTTTGCCCCTCTTTCCAACTCAGGTCTACTTGATATTCGTGCGAAGTTTCCATATAGTGTTCTTAGAGTAAATTATTATTCCGAAATCAAAAGCACAGCACTAAATTAGTTGTTTCAAGAACAAAACTATATGATATTCATCACTTTAAGATTAAAACTTCTTTATACTCTTTAAAGATAATCTGTATTTACAATTAAACTTATAGTAAAGTGAAAAATATCATTTTTATAAATGATGCAGATCATTTTTGCTTTCTGTGTTTTGATGCAATTTTACGAAACAAAACTAAAGTGCCTAATCGTGTATTTTTTTGCAACAACATGAAAAAACAATCGAAATAAAAAAAATCGATTCTGAGTATTGTAAAATTTAATCAATAGCGGTCATGAAAAATCAAAAACTACTTATAGCGCATTATCAAACCCAGCTATATCCGGATTACTATTGGGCTTATTTTTCATTTTCAGTCTTAAAACAGATATGCTATATCTTAAAACTTCAATCATATATACCTGTCTGGCAATACTTCTATCATCAGTAATACCAGTAATTAGGCTTGCGATTTCAAAAAAATCAATCATAAGTGATGAACTATATAAATAAAAACAATATGAAAACAAATGAAGAATTGCAAAGAGATGTGCAAAATGCTATAAAATGGGAACCACAGTTACATGCAGCAGAGATTGGTGTAATTGTTAAAGATGGCGTTGTAACCCTTATGGGAACAGTAGATGCATATTACAAAAAAATCGAGGCTGAAAATGCTGCCAAAAATGTAGATGGTGTAAAAGCGGTTGTTGAAGAAATTGATGTGAGATACTCCAATGCTCCAAAATCAGATGTAGATATTGCCAATGATGCTTTAAAGGCTTTGGTGGATGACTATAATGTTCCAAATGACAAAATTCAGATTAAAGTCGAAGATGGATGGGTTACTCTCGAAGGACAGGTTACCTGGAATTATCAAAAAGAAGCAGCAGAAAAATCAATAAGTCATTTAAGCGGTGTGAAAGGCGTGACTAATCGTGTCAAAATTAAAGCTGAAATACAAAATGAAATTGATAAAAAAAATGTTCAAAGAGCTCTGGCAAGTAATTGGACATTACATTCTCAAAACATATTGGTTAAGGTAGATGGAACCAAAGTAACTTTAACAGGAGAAGTTTCTTCGATATATCAAAAAGATTTAGCAGAAAAAATTGTCTGGAAAACCCCGGGCATCTGGTCAGTAAGCAATCAACTTATTGTAGACCATAAGTATACACCAGTAATATAATTGATAAAGGGAGATTTTTTTCTCCTTTTATCCTATTTACAAAGATAATTTGGTCTCTGTATGATGCTTTTTGTTTTAGTATTAGTATTTCGATTCCATCATTATCCGGGAAATTAATTGCCATTATAAAAAAGAAATCCGAACTCAAAAACGGTATCAAAACAAGCAAAAGATTAACTCAATCGACAATTTAAACAGAAATAAAAATTAAAAAATAAAATATCATGGAATCGTGTTGGATCATATTATCCTTTACAGGCTTTATAGTGTTAATACTGATGATTTATGTCTTTAGGCAAAATAATAAAGACAGAAAAGACTATGAAAAAGATTTAAACAGACCTTCAAATCTTTACGAAGACGAAACCGAAATAAACGATTTTTAATAAATCAGGAAAGCCCTTTATAGCTCTATAAATCATATTTAAAATAGCATAAACAATGAAAACTATTATAATTTACTTTCTTTTCGTGATCACTGCAGCCCTAACTTTTTTAAATCGGTATACGGCATTGTATATAAACAATTCAATATTACATTTTATAATATTATTTATAGCAATTGTTAGTTTTATTTTTATCATTGGGCATGTTTTTGGAAAATTAAAAACAACAAAGTCGAGGTTATTTACAGTTCTGATTGTTGGCTTGTTCTGTTTTATACAATCCTTTTTAACCTGGGGCGGCGACTGGAAAACACAAACTATTTTATATCAGAATATCTATAATACAAACAAAACCATAGAGTTTCAAATGCGGGGAGATCGCTTTGCTTTTGGATATAAAGACAGAATCATAAACAGATTTAAACTATTTCCCGGATTTGACTGGACTACAGATATTGATACTGCCAAAATAGATCGCAGGCAATGGAAAAAAATGAATCTGTATGTAAATGAAATACAACTTACAACAAAGCAATAATACCTTTTTATTACAATAAATTAGCACAAAAACAGCCCTCAGAACAGTTTAAAAAAACAGAAAACATGAAAAAAATACTTGTTACAACTGACTTATCCAACAACTCTAAGGCTGCAATACGTTTTGCCATACAGCTTGCCTCTCAGTCCGGAGATGAACTCATATTTTATTATGCAAACAGCGCATTTATAATTGATCCGTGGGCAACGACTACTTTTGTTAATCTTCCTGAACCTGATATCAAAAAACAGGAACAAACGCTCATAAAATTTATACAAACCTTATATCGCCAAACCAGAAAGCATCCGGGTAAAATTAATTATATAACAGAAAACAAACTGGATATAACCAATGCCATTATTGACTGCGCAAAAAAAATTAAAGCCGATTATATTTGTGTGAGTACCAGAGGCGGCGGACTGATTAATAAGATTTTAGGCAGCCATACTACTAAAATTTTGAGCGATTCACCAATTCCGGTTCTGGTTGTACCAAAATATTACAGAATGAAGCCTTTAACATCTGTTTTTTATCCTTCAGATCTCCAAAACATTGCAAGTGAGCTTCAACTAATTAAAAAGTTTGCTTCTAGTTTTAATGCTTCCATTACAGTATATCATTACGATTACTTTACAAAAATTGAAGAAATCAATAAAAAATTAAATGAAATACAATCTAAATTTCAATCCGAAAAAATAACATTTCATTTTAAAAACTTAAGTACTGACCTACCATTATTACGACATGTACAAATTGATATTATAAAAACCAGACCATCTGTTATAACAATGTTTGCCAAAGAAAACCGAAGCTGGTTTGAACAGCTATTTCAATCTTTTAAAACTTCTGAGAAAGGCTTTGATTCTAAAACTCCGACACTTGTATTTAGAAAATAAGAAAAACCGGCATAAGAAGACGATTTCTGAAAATTTTAAAACCATCTAATCGGTTTTAATGAAATTTTGGTTTAAGCCCGTAATGTTTAATACTATGCTCGATGATAAAAAGTCTTGCTTCTTCTATATCATCAGTTAACATAATAAATTAGTATCAGTATCGTTTATAGTTCCCTCATGTTTTATATGATTTATATGTTCAATAAACGATTTATGATACTCTGCTGTATTATTCCAATTCTACTAAAAGCTCATTATCTACGTACCACACTCCCGGTGTATTCCATGCTATTCTTTCGGCTTCTTCTTTCTGAAAAAGAGAATCAACAATACCACTTAGAAATATCGTTTTGCCTTCAACTCTAACCTTGATATTATCCACATCAATAATCCAGCTGCGACGCAGGGCTTTTTCAACTATTTCCTGGGCCAGTTCGCTTTTTATTTCGGCTTCAATCTTTATTTTATCAATTACTCCCCTTACGCTTTCCAGATATCGAATGGCATTATCTGCCGCCTTTCTTTGAAAATTCCAATGCAAAATCCCTTCAAGGGTTACCCAACCGTTGTCAACTGTAACTTTTATTTTATGATCAGGAACAGCCCAGTTTTCTTTTAGTGCTTTTATAACTGAACTGGCAATATCTTTGTCGTTTTTAACCTCTGATAAATATAATTCTACTTTCACATTATTCTCTATAGCTTTTACTCCTGAAATATTCTTAACAGTTTCTTCAGCTTCTCTTTTCTGAGCATAATTATCTACCATACCTCCTAAGGAAACAATACCATCATGAACACTAATTTCAATTTTATTAGAGTGCAAAATAGGTTCCCATTTGATAGCTTCAATTATCTCTTTACGCAAAATATCATCACTTTTTTTCATAATTTTTTTTTTAAGTATTAATATTTGAATTGTATAATCATCACTTTTCGATAAGCAAAATTGATGCAGGAAGACATCAAAAAAAATGATCAGCGTCAATCAAAAAAATGATTTTAAACATAATTTTGAGTAAAATAAAATCTGATGATAGAAAAGTCCTCTTTTGTCTATTACATATTACATGAAGAAAAAGTTTAATAGTTATGTAGAAAATATCGTTTTTTAGTGTGAAATCATGAGCAAAAAACGAATCAGAGAATAACCAAATCCAGGGCAGCACAAATAAAAACTGCTGTAGTAGGGTATTTATCTTAAATTATGGCCTGTTTGAAATTTCTTGACTCTATGTTCAACTTTATCCAATCAGTTTTCTTATCATTCCTTTAAAAATGAAGCCATGAAATGGCAAAACAGAATACCAGTATAATTTGCCCAAAATTCCTTTTGGTTTAAAAGTAGCTGCCTGATACAAACTGCTATTGATAATCTTAAATTCAAGCCATGCTTCTCCCGGCAATTTCATTTCTGCATATAAGATCAGCTTTGCTTCTTTTTTGTTGGCATATACTACACGCCAAAAATCTAATGCATCGCCGGCATGTATTTCATTTTTATGTGTCCTTCCTCTTCTCGTGCCTACACCTCCAAAAACTTTGTCGATAAATCCACGTAAATCCCAAAGCCAGTCTGCATAATACCAGCCTGTGTCTCCTCCAATAGACCAAATTTTGTCAATAGTATATTCTCTGTTTTTAATTTCCATCTTTCTTCGGTCAATAAAACAGTTCTTTTTGGGAACTTTAAGATAGCTGGCCACATTACCTTTAAATTGTCCGCTTATTTGAGAATCTTTCCAACTTGAAACTATATCATCTTCATTGATTTTTATTAAAGCCCTTTCCAGTGCCAGTGTGTAAGTAATAGGTGTTATCCCTAATAAATTATTTATTCGGTTGTCACTGCATATTACTTCTACTTTCATACTGCTAACCAAAGCCGAAGCGAGTTTAAAAGAAGTAGAAGTTACAAAATACAGCCAGTATGAGGACAGTTTAGGAGTCATTACCGGCACAGTAAAAATATATCTCTTAAGATTTTTTGCTTTGGCAAATTGCAATAACATCTCTTTGTAAGTAAGTATATTGGGGCCTCCAATATCGAAACTCTGATTATATGTTACAGGATTTAACAATGATTTCATTAAAAACTCCAAAACATCTCCAATCGCTATGGGCTGACATTTGGTATTGAGCCATTTTGGGGTAATCATGACAGGTAGTTTATTGACTAAATCACGTATAATTTCAAATGAAGCGCTTCCTGATCCTACAATAATTCCGGCTCTTAAAGTTGTAGTAGGAACAACTCCGGTTTTTAAAATATCCTCCACAGCTTTTCTTGAAGATAAATGTTTGGATAATGACTTATCATTTACAATTCCGCTAAGATAAATAACCTGTTTGGCAGTTGTTTGGTTTATTTTTTCAATGAAATAATGCGCAGAAATACTTTCCAGTTCATCATAATTAATGGCAGAACCAGACATAGAATGAATCAAATAGTACGCGGCATCAATATCAACAGGAATATTTTGCAAACTTTTTGGATCAAGAAAATCGACTTCAATAACCTGAACTTTATTTTCAAACTCCTCAGGATAATAAAACCTGTTTTTATCCCTGACACAGCATACAACCTCATGCCCCTGATGAACTAGCTTCGGCAAAAGTCTCTTGCCAATATAACCTGTTGCGCCTGTTAAAAGAATTTTCATAAATGACTTTGATTGTTTTATTATTATTTCAATAACAGGATATAATGGTTAAAGATAAAATTTTGTTTAATCATTATCAACGAAATTTAAACAAATTATTTTTTTATTATCAATCAACAATGGCTGAATGGAATTTTGGTTTACCCCAATTATAGTTTCATTACAATCGTGATTAATTTGACTGTTTTTTACCAATAATTGCCTCAAATTTTCAACACTTTGGATAAACTCTAAAATTAGCTTAGTATATTTACTTTTGAAAATTTTTATTGACAACTAAAAATGGAAGAGCTTTCAACAGACAACCTTAAACATCTTATAGAACTTGTTTTAGAGTTTTGGGATGATTGTGAATTTGAGGAAGAATTTAAGAATTACAAAAAGATAATAGGTTCAGAAAATGAAATCTGCTATTTATATAAAATTCAGGAACACTATACAGGATTTTTGCATTTAAGCAGCCGAAATGATTATGTCGAAGGAGCAGCAGATTTACCCATTGCCTGCCTCGAGGCAATTTATGTGAAACCGGATTATCAAAAACAGGGAATTGCAAAAAAAATGATAGATTTTGCAGAAAACTGGTGCAGAGAAAAAGGCTACAAACAACTGGCTTCTGATACAAGCACAACAAATATTGCCAGTATAGATTTTCACAACAAAATTGGTTTTACAGAAGTAGAACGCATTGTTTGTTTTATTAAAGATTTATAAACTGATTAAAAACATAATCACAAGTTTATCAAAGTAACAATCTGTGATGAGAATACGGCATTTGAAAGTTATGCTGCTGAATAAGAAAAACTTCCTCACATTTGAGTGCTTTTATTTCTGCTTGCAGTAGTTTTTTTTTTATCTTTCTTTTAAATAAAAACTAAAAAGTAGTTTCACATAAAGGCTCATTATTTACAATATTTCTAAACAACCAGTTACCTTTAAAATTATAACAATATTGGTTATATTTGAACTGTGAAAAAATATCTCTCCATATTATTTTTATCTGTTTACCTGCTGTCAATGACTCCGTTAATTGAACTGATAAAACTGCCTATAATGGTAGAACATTATGTGGAGCATAAAGATCAAAATCCTAATTTAACTATTTTTCAATTTTTATGCATTCACTATCAGGGTCCAGATGTATTTGATGCCGATTATGATAAGGATATGAAATTACCTTTTAAATCACACACCAATATCAGCTCTGTTGTATTTTATCCGCTAACACAAGAATATAAAACCATACAAAAAGTTAATTATAAGTATAAAAAGCAAAACATATATACGTATTCGTTTTCTTATTCTTCACTTTCTATTTCTACTATCTGGCAGCCACCCAAAAACTGTTAATCATTTTTTATAGTTTATAAATTCCCGCATACAATTTGCGTGTTTTTTGCTATTCCTTATTTTTTATAACTACGATTAACAAAATAAACTTATGCTTACTAAAATAATTGAGTTTTCCGTAAGGAATAAACTCATCGTAGGGCTTTTTATAATTGCCCTGATTGGCTATGGCTCCTACGAGGCCACTCGCCTGCCTATTGATGCTGTTCCGGATATTACAAACAATCAGGTACAAATTATAACCATAGCACCTTCATTTGGTGCAACTGATATAGAGCGATTGATTACTTTTCCTATAGAACAGGCCAATAGCAATATCTCCGGAATGAAAGAGATTCGCAGCTTTTCCAGATTTGGATTGTCGCTGGTAACGATCGTTTTTGATGATGATGTCGATGTTTACTGGGCAAGACAACAAGTTGCAGAACGACTGCAACAGGTACAAAATGAGATCCCGCAAGGTATTGGTACTCCTACATTGGGACCAATATCTACAGGACTTGGAGAAATTTATCAATATGTAGTAAAACCTAAAAAAGGCTATGAACAAAAATTCGATGTAACCGAATTAAGAACTATACAGGATTGGATCGTAAGACGACAACTTCTGGGAGTTAAAGGAGTGGCTGAAGTGAGCAGTTTTGGCGGCAAACTAAAGCAATATGAAATCAGCATTAGTCCTGATAAACTGAATGCTTACGGCTTAACTATAAATGATGTTTTTGCAGCTGTTCAAAACAACAATCAGAACACTGGTGGTTCATATATAGAAAAAGGCCCCACTGTGCTTTATATCCGCAGTGAGGGACTTATAGGAAATATTACAGATATTGAGAATATCGCCATTCCAAATAAAAATAGTGATACCCCGCTGTTCATAAGAGATGTAGCTCAGGTAAAAACCGGTTTTGCCACCCGTTATGGCGCAATGTGCTATAATGACGAAGGTGAAGTTTCGGGAGCAATTGTAATGATGCTTAAAGGAGCCAACAGTAGTGAAGTCATTAAAAATGTAAAAGAAAAAATTGATAAAATACAAAAAACACTTCCTGAAGGTGTAGAAATTGAACCTTTTCTCGATCGTACAAAAATGGTTAATAATGCCATTGGTACAGTCGAAAAAAATCTACTCGAAGGCGCCTTAATAGTAGTGTTCGTTCTGGTTATGTTTCTGGGTAATTTCAGGGCAGGTTTATTGGTGGCATCTGTAATTCCGTTGGCGATGTTATTTGCAATTTGCATGATGAATCTCTTTGGCGTAAGCGGAAATTTAATGAGTCTTGGAGCCTTAGACTTTGGATTGATTGTAGATGGCGCAGTCATAATTGTCGAAGCTATTATGCATCACCTCTCGAGTAATACTAAATATAAGGAACATACTTCGCTTACTCCTGCTCAAATGGATAAAACCGTTACAAGTTCGGCTAGTAAAATGATGAACAGTGCCGTATTTGGGCAAATCATCATATTGATCGTTTACCTACCTATTTTTACCTTACAGGGAATCGAGGGTAAAATGTTTAAGCCTATGGCTCAAACAGTCGCTTTTGCTTTGCTGGGTGCTTTTATTTTATCTCTGACTTATATTCCGATGATGAGTGCTTTTTTTCTAAGTAAAAAAACGAAACACAAAGAAAATCTATCTGACAGAGTAATGAAACGTCTTGAAAATACGTATCAAAATACACTCAGAAAAGTACTTCGTTTTCCAAAAGCCGTATTAGGTTCTGTATTGCTGCTTTTTGTAATGGCCGTAATAATACTTACCACTTTGGGAGGCGAATTTATACCTGCTCTGGAAGAAGGAGATTTTGCAGTAGACACACGGGTACTTACAGGCAGTAACTTAAATACCACTATAGAAAGCACCCAGAAAGCGGCACATATATTAAAAAGCCAATTTCCGGAAGTACTAAAAGTAGTAACGAAAATAGGCAGCGGTGAAGTCCCTACAGATCCAATGCCAATGGAAGCCAGCGATATGATGGTGATTTTAAAAGATAAAAAAGAATGGACATCGGCTAAAACTTTTAATGAATTAGCAGCAAAAATGGGCACAGCCTTAGAAGATGTTCCCGGCATTACTACAGGATTTCAATTCCCTGTACAAATGCGTTTTAACGAATTAATGACGGGAGCCCGACAAGATGTTGTACTTAAAATATTTGGAGAGAACCTCGATACACTAGCGGTTACAGCAAACAAACTGGGTAAAATTATTAGTACCGTCGACGGAACTGCAAATTTATTTATAGAACCCATTGCAGGTATGCCACAAGTAGTTATAGACTATAACCGACCTGCAATTGCACAACACCACTTGTCTATAGCAGATATTAATAAAGCTATAAATACTGCTTTTGCAGGACAAAGTACAGGCTTAGTGTTTGAGCAGGAAAAAAGATTTGATCTGGTCGTGCGCTTAAATGCCAATGAAAGAAAAGATATTGAAGATGTTCGAAATCTTCTTATTCCTACACCAACAGGAAATCAGGTACCTTTATCTCAGCTTGCTAGTGTAGAAATCAAAAACAGTCCTAACCAAATACAACGCGAAGACACAAAACGTCGAATTGTAGTAGGTTTTAATGTAAAAGGCCGAGATGTACAAAGTATCGTAAATGAATTACAAACCAAAGTAGATAAGGAACTAAAACTGCCTACAGGCTATTACGTTACGTATGGCGGTGCATTCGAGAACTTAAATCAGGCCAAAGACCGTCTTATGATTGCCGTTCCTGTTTCGCTGATACTTATTTTCATTTTACTTTTTTTCGCATTCAATTCTGTCAAGCATGGATTGCTTATTTATACCGCAATTCCACTATCGGCAATTGGAGGAATATTCTTCCTGGCCTTGCGTGGTATGCCTTTTAGCATAAGTGCAGGCGTAGGTTTTATTGCTTTATTTGGAGTAGCCGTTTTGAACGGAATTGTACTAATCGCTGAATTTAACCGACTTAAAAATAACGGAATGAAAAATCTCTCCCAAATTGTTTTAATTGGAACAAAATCAAGACTTCGTCCTGTATTAATGACTGCTTTTGTAGCTTCGTTGGGCTTTTTGCCAATGGCTTTAAGCAACGGCGCAGGTGCCGAGGTACAACGCCCTCTGGCAACAGTCGTAATAGGTGGTTTGTTGGTCGCTACCTTTCTAACTTTATTTGTTTTGCCACTGCTTTACATATTGTTTGAGAAAGGCTTTAAAACTAAAAACTTAAATAAAAGAATTGCATTTGTTTTCGTTTTCTTTTCCATTTTTTCCGGTGTAAATGCGCAGGAAAAAATTAGTCTTGAGACTGCATTAAAAATGGCTTCAGAGAAAAACAACAGCATAAAAAACGAAAAACTCAGAACCGCTTATGCACAAGCTCTCATTAAATCAGGAACTGATATTCCTAAAACAACCATTTTTGCAGAAGCAGGACAAATAAACAGTGCTTATGATGATACGCGTTTTGGTATTTCACAGACTATTGCTTTTCCTACCATTTATAAAAAGCAAAAACAGCTTTTATCAGAACAATGGAAAACTTCGGTATTAAGTACTTCATTAAAAGAGCACGAAATACAAAAGACTGTAACGCAAATGTTTTATACTTTTTTATATTATAAAGAAAAAGAAAAACTATTGCAGCAAGCAGATACACTTTTTAATGATTTTTATACAAAAGCAAACCTTCGATTGCAAAAAGGAGAAAGTAATATTCTGGAAAAAACTACTGCCGAAAACCAGCGAGCTGCCATTAGTATACAATTAATGCAGCTACGACAAGAAATGCAGACCACTTTGTTGGAGCTTCAGGTACTTTTGAATTCGGAGAACACCGTAATTCCTTTTGACAAGAACTTTAAATGTTCTCTTACTCCAATGAATAATGGAATTGAGAATAATATCCTTTTAAAACTGTCGGAGCAACAAAAAAATAATGCCGCTGCACAAACTAAATTAGAAAAATCCAGATATCTCCCTGATCTCACTATAGGCTACTTTAATAATAGCTTTAAAGGCATGGGGCCTGATAACAACTATTATGATGGAAACAATCGCTTTAGCTCAATACAGGCAGGATTAGCAATACCTATTTTTACAGGAAGCCAAAGCGCCAAAATACAGGCATCTAAGGTTGGAGAAAATATTGCCGAAAACGAGTACGAAATTCAATTGAACTTGTTACAGACACGATATAAGCAATTGATCTCTGCCTATAAAAACAATACAGGAATTACGCAATATTTTGAAGATTCAGGCTTAAAAAATGCCAATCTGATCAAAGAAACAGCGAACAAACAATTTAGTAACGGTGAAATTAATTTCTTAGACTTTGTAATGGTAGTCAATCAGGCAATTGGCATCCAAAGTAATTATTTAGATGCTGTAAGAGCATTAAATGAGAGCAGTATCGAACTTAATTTTATCACTTCAAATTAACATTAAATGAAAAATATATCATTGTTTATAAGCATGTTATTTATATTAAATGCATGCAAAAATACTACCGAAGAACAGGAAGTAAAGGCAAAAACATCCAACGAAAATAGCGTTACACTTACAGATGCACAATTTAAAAATGCAAATATCGCAACTGCTCAATTAACACAAAAGAATATTGCTACACTAATAAAGCTAAACGGAAAAATAGATGTACCGCCACAAAATTTAGTATCTGTAAATGCTCCTCTTGGAGGATATTTAATAAACAGTAAACTCTTACCCGGAATGCCTGTAAAAAAAGGCGAAATAATAGCTACCTTGCAAGATCAGCAATACGTTCAGCTACAGCAGGATTATCTAATGGCAAAATCTAAACTGCATTTTGCAGAGTTAGAATTCGCACGCCAGAAAGATCTCAATCAATCTAAGGCCAGCAGCGATAAAATAACACAATTAGCAGAATCCGAAGTAAGCAGCCTTCGTATAACAGTCAACGCTTTATCCGAAAAACTCAGATTAATTAATATCAATCCGAAGAATTTATCTGCCAATAAAATTTCTAAGAGTATAAACATTGTAAGCACTATAACAGGTTTTGTAAGTAAGGTCAATATCAATATAGGCAAATATATTTCACCGGGTGAAGTAATGTTTGAACTTATAGATCCGGGTGACATTCATTTAAACCTGAATGTTTATGATACAAATATTGCACAGCTTGCCATAGGACAAAAAGTAATTGCCTACAGTAATGCAGCACCCAACAAAAAATACGAGTGCAAAATCATACTCATCAACAAAGACATTAACTCAAACGGTAATACAGAGGTTCATTGCCATTTTGTAAAATATGACAAATACCTTTTGCCGGGAATGTATATGAATGCAGAAATAGAAACAACAACGGGTTTAGCCAATGCATTGCCAGAATTAAGTATTGTAAATTTTGAGAGTAAAGACTATATTTTTATAGAAACCGGAAAACAACAATATGAAATGACAGAAGTTAAGGCTGGAGCCAAAGAAAATGGCTATTTGGAAATTTTAAATCCGGAACAATTTAAAAACAAAAAAATAGTTGTCAATGGAGCTTATACGCTATTGATGAAAATGAAGAATAAAGAAGAATAAATAAATTAATCCTTTAGAAAGAAAACATTATGAACGGAGCACATTATCACTTAGTATTGAACCATTTCCCTATTATCCTGCCATTTATAGGTTTATTGGTCATCATTGGCGGATTTATAGTAAAATCTGAAATTGTAAAAAGAACAGCTTATTGCATTTTTATACTGGGAGCAGTGGCTGCATTTGCTGCTATTGCCACAGGCGATGGAGCCGAAGAAGTAGTAAAACAAATTAATGGAATCTCTAAAAATTTAATCCATGAACATGAAGAAAAAGCAGAAGTATTTGCTTTATTATCTTATGTACTCGGTTTAAGCTCAATAGTTGCTTTATGGAGCAACTGGAAAAAGAAATCATATTCAAATTATATTGCCTTTACTATAATTGTGTATTCTTTCGTGGTTTTATACTTTGCTCAACAAACAGGCACAACAGGTGGAGAAATCAGGCATTCTGAAATTAGGTAATATCCTAATGTAAATTCATTAAAAACAGTTGTTTAAAAACGATTATAATCCATAGTGTTCTCAAAAAATTTACGCTATGGATTTCGCTAATAAAAATAACTTTAAAAAAATTCATTAAAAAACACTAACCCAAAATAGCATTATAAAATTTAGAATCATTCTACAGGCTTTAATCTATTATATTACAAGAGGTTGGTGTAATTTTATAATAAATAAACATTTTAAATATGGGTGTAATTAAGGATGAGGCAAAGCTTCATACTATTTTAAAATCAGTTGATTTAGACATAGATAAGCTTAATGACCAAAAAATAATAGCCTTTTTTGAATTTCTGGGATTAATAGGCCGTGAGGATGTACCCAAGAATTTTCTTGATTGGGAAACCATACTTGTTGTAGTACCCAATCGCAATACTTTACAACAAATCAAACCATACAAAACTTTAATATCCGGAATAACATTCATTACTAACACGAATGCCCAGCAAATTCATATTTACGATTTTATCGAATGGCAAAATAAGACCAAAAATAAAACGCAATTTCAAATAAGGCAGTTTCTAAAAACTAATTTTGGAGGAGTTGAAAAAAACAATGAAGATCGCGACTGGGTTAAATTAATATAGAACTATGCACATCGAAAACCATTATATCAATAGAAGCGGATGGCTCAGAGCAGCAGTTCTGGGTGCGAATGACGGTATTTTATCGACCACCAGTTTAACAATTGGCGTGGCGGCTGCAAGTATTACCAGAGAACCTGTTCTACTGGCGGCTGTAGCTGGTTTAGTTGCTGGTGCGCTTTCTATGGCTGCCGGTGAATACGTATCAGTAAGTTCCCAATGTGATGTAGAAACTGCTGATTTGAAAAGAGAAAAACTCGCACTCGAAACCATGCCGGAAGAAGAGCTGCAAGAACTAACAGATATTTATATTCAAAGAGGATTAAGTAAGGAATTAGCCAAACAGGTTGCTACTGAATTAACCGCTCATGATGCACTCGAAGCCCATGCAAGAGATGAACTCGGTATTAATGAAATCACACAGGCGAATCCGTTAACAGCGGCTTTTGCATCGGCAATATCCTTTATTGCCGGAGGTCTGTTACCGCTTTTGGTAGCCATTTTTGCTCCTATCAAAGAAATGGTATTTTATCAATACGGATTTTCGATACTCTTTTTAGCATTTTCCGGGATATTAGCGGCCAAAGCAGGTGGATCAAAAACCCTAAAAGCAGTCTTGCGTATCTGTATTTGGGGAACTTTTGCAATGGCTATGTCGGCATTGGTTGGGTATATTTTTGGTGTACAGACTGCTTAGAGAGAAATATATTTTTAGTCAATTCAAAATTTAATCGAATCTTAAGCAATTAAAAAAAATAAGACTAGCAACAATTCGTTATTTAGTATATATCTTAAAACAAACTCTAAAATGAAACTCATCACGATGTTCCTTTTAATGACAGTACTTCCTATCAACTGGGAATCTGACTTTAATAATGCAAAAAAAATTGCAAAGGAAAAGCACGAATTAATTCTACTGAACTTCTCTGGTTCAGACTGGTGTGGGCCTTGTATTGTGACACGCAAAGACTATCTGGAAAGTCCGGGATTTACAGCCATGGCAAATGAAAATTTAGTATTAGTAAATGCTGATTTTCCAAGAAAAAAGAAGAATATCGGAACACCAGAACAGGTTAAAAGAAACGAAGATTTAGCCGAAACATACAATAAGGAAGGAAGTTTCCCTCTAACCCTACTTCTTGATGCTGATGGTAAAGTACTCAAAACCTGGCACGGAAAACCAGAAACTACACCAGATGAGTGGACTGCCGAAATAAAAGCGATCTGTGATAGCAAAAAGTAACATAACAAAAAATCAAAAGTATTCGCAATCCTTAAAACTCATGGGAAACAACTTTACTATTACAGTTGTAACCGAAAATGAGAAAACAGGAAATGAGAATATTAATCTTGCTATTGAAGAAATCAAGAGGATTGAAAAACTGCTGACTACTTATAAAGACGACAGCCAGACCAATCTCATCAACGATAACGCAGGAATTAAGCCTGTTAAAGTAGATCCGGAAGTTTTTAATCTTATCGAAAGATGTATTGGAATTTCAGGAATTACACAGGGTGCTTTTGATATTTCGTATGGAAGCATCGATAAAAGTCTTTGGAATTTTGATAAATCGATGACCAGATTACCAGATGCTGAAACCGCTTTAAAAATGGTACATCTTATTGATTATAGAAATATCATTTTAGACAAAGAAAAAACAAGCGTATTTTTAAAAGAAAAAGGAATGCGAATTGGTTTTGGCGGAATTGGAAAAGGATATGCTGCCGAAATGGCAAAGCAAATCCTGATTAAAAATAATATCCAAAGCGGCATTATTAATGCCAGCGGAGACCTTTCTGCATGGGGATTACAGCCTGATGGCAAAAAATGGACGATTGGCGTAGCAGATCCTGATGCTCCAAATGCAGCATTCTCATATATGGAAATATCTAATAAAGCAGTGGCAACATCAGGAAATTATGAAAAATTCGTAACCATTAACGGCAAAAAATATTCGCACACTATTGACCCAAAAACAGGATTGCCAATAACCGGAATAAAAAGCGTTACCATTATAGCTTCAAATGCAGAATTTGCAGATGCAATGGCAACTCCAATTGCTGTTATGGGAATTAAAGCAGGCTTGTTTTTAATAGATCAGATACCAGATCTATATTGCATAATAATAGATGATAACAACAAAATTTACACCTCAAAAAACATTCGCCTAAAATGAAAAAGCTAAAGCAAAAAAAACTCGTATTGCTATGTAGTATTGCTTTTACAGGCATTCTGCTCACCTCCTGCACTTCGGTAAAAGAATACCAGAAAGGAAAAATCAACGATTCTGAAATGGTACTTTCGAATAGAAAAATCGAAAAGACAGAACTTAGTTTTCAATCCTACCGTGAAGGAGCTTCCGGAGCAAATTCAGGAAAAAGCGGCGGTGGCTGCGGATGTAACTAATTTTCATACTATAAAAAATGAAAAGAATATTTATTACAGGGCTTGCTTTGTTGGGATTATTTCAACTAAGAGCGCAAAATGTCCCTACCGATTCTACCAGTTATAAAAGCAAAAAATTAAAATTAGAAGAGGTAAATTTGGTTTCAAGTTATTATAACCAAAATGGAGACAATTCAGCCGTTACAGGCGGAATTGGTTCTGAACATCTTACCGATATCGCCAATACCATAGACGTTAAATTGGTAAAATATGGTGAAACCGGAATAAAACATACTTTTGATATTGAAGCTGGTATTGACCATTATACCTCTGCATCATCAGATATGATTGATTTAAGTGCCAATTCATCTGCATCTTCTTCAGACAATAGATTTTACCCTTCTTTGACTTATCTCAGAGAAAATGAAGCAACAGGAAGAACTATTGGTGTTGGAGTGTCATCATCTACAGAATTTGATTACCAGTCTTTTGGAGGGAACATTAGTTTCTCGCAAAAAACCAAAGATAAAAACGGAGAATTTACAGCTAAATTTCAAACCTTTATCGATCAGTTAAAATTAATAGAACCGATTGAGCTTCGTTCTCCGGGAAGTCATGGCTACGACAGCGCAAACCGAAACACTTTTGTAGGAACTTTAAGTTATTCCCAGGTGATAAACCAGAGGCTGCAAGTAATGCTGGTGGGAGATGTTATCAGTCAGAATGGATATCTAAGCCTTCCTTTTCACAGGGTTTACTTCACTGACGGGTCTGTTCATCAGGAAAAAATGCCGGATACGAGATTAAAAATTCCATTAGGAATCAGAGCCAGTTATTTCTTGGGAGATAATGTAATTATTAGGGCTTACTACCGATATTATACTGATGACTGGAGCTTAAAAGCACATACTGCCGATCTTGAGATTCCGGTAAAATTAACACAGGCATTTTCATTAAGTCCGTTTTACAGGTATTATACCCAAACAGGAACGAAGTATTTTAAACCTTATGGTGAACATACGGCAGCTGATGAATATTACACAAGCAACTATGATTTGTCTAAGTTTGACAGCAGTTTCTTTGGAATGGGAATGAAGTTTACGCCTCCTAATGGAATTTTTGGTCTTAAACACTGGAATACTTTAGAGATACGTTATGGTCATTATACCAGAACGACTAATATGACTTCGGATATTATCAGTATCAACATCAAATACAAATAGGATTAGGATTATCAAAAAAACAAAGCCCAATTTTAATAATTGGGCTTTGTTTTTTTTAAAATAATATCAGAACAATAAAATAAAATTGTTTTATAACTTAAATCGGTTGTTGACAGCTAGACCTCTTCCTCTACTATCAGTAATTTTCCCCAGTCGTTTAACAGCCATAAAACCTCTACTAGTTTTTTGCCAATATCCGTAAGGGAATATTCTACTCTTGGAGGAAGCTCATTGAAGGATTCTTTAATTAAAATTCCGTCTTCTTCCATTTCCTTGAGCTGCTGGTTCAAAACTCGCCTGTCTACTTTCGCAATCCCTCTCAAAAATTCACTTGGTCTTTTTTTTCCTTCGTTAATCTGCCAGACAATAGGAATTTTCCATTTTCCGCTGATGGAGTTTACTGCAATTTCTAATGGACAAACTTTATTTTCCTCTGCTTTCTCCTGTATTTTCATAATAGTGACTTTTTTATCTCTATGGGACAATAATATGCGTTATTGCCCATGTTAAATCTATTTTAAACCTTTACAAAAATAATCAAATTAAAAAGACATGAATACTCTGGCAAGGCAAATAGAAAAACTTAATAATGAATTGCTACAGCAAGTACCTCAGGAGGTATTAAAAATATTTGAACAATCAATTGCTGATTTAAAAACTCTAAACATTGAAAATAAAATTGGTGATAAATTAATTCCGTTTTCGCTCCCAAATGCAGCAAACCAATTAATCTATTCCAAAGATGTTCTTAACCAGGGAAAAATGATACTCGCTTTTTTTCGTGGAAGCTGGTGTCCTTATTGCAATTTAGAGCTTCGGGCTTTACAGGAAAACATATCCAAAATCACGAATAAGAATGCTACGCTTTTGGCTGTTTCACCACAAAATCAGCATCACAGCATGGCTCTTGTTCAAAAACATCTTTTAACCTTTGAAGTTTTGACTGATCAGGATAATGTACTCGCCCAACAATTAGGAATTAGTTTTGAACTTCAGGACTTTGCTCTCTCAGCTTATCAGGCAATGGAAATTGATTTAGAAGAGTTCAATACTACCAAAGACAACACTTTACCTGTTCCGGCTGTTTTTGTTGTCGATACTGATGGTTCAATACTTTATAAATTTGTAGACACCGATTATAGAAACAGACTTGATATTGACGAATTAATACAATCACTATGACTGAAACAAAACGTAAAGGCTCCCGCTCGGTCAAAGATATACCTGTAATCCTCTTAAATCAATTAAATAATGGGGAAATTGAAACGGCTAATTTAGTAGAATGGCTTGCAGTAGATCAGAAACTGCTCCTTGAAAATGTACTTAGAGATAACAACCGCACCCTATATCTCAAACCCATTATAGAAAGTATTGATTCCTTGCAGAAACAAACGGTCAACAACATAAATAAAGCCATTGGAAAGTCTCTTTTAGAACTAACTATACAGGAAAACGACACCGGAATGTTGCATATAATAAAGTCACATCAGTCAGATCTGGTACGATGTTGGTCTACTTATACTATTGGCTGTGATATTCAATTATCTATTGAGGAAATATTAACTCAGATTGAACCTTTTGCTGCAGACCATCATTTCGGTGTTAGAGAAATAAGCTGGCTTGCTGTAAGACCTGCTTTAATTGAAAATCTTGATAAAAGCTTATCAATTCTCTCGAAATGGACAACTCACAATAATGAAAATCTAAGGCGTTTTGCAAGTGAGGCAACCCGGCCAAGAGGTGTATGGTGCCAACATATTGAAAAGCTAAAAGAAGAGCCCGAATTAGGATTGAAAATTCTGGAACATTTAAAATCTGACCATTCAAAATATGTACAAAACAGTGTCGCAAACTGGCTCAATGATGCCAGTAAAACAAAGCCTGAATTTGTAATTAACATTTGCAAAAACTGGAAAGAAAAAAGCCCCTCGAAAGAAACTTCATACATCATAAAAAAAGCATTACGAACAATTGAAAAATAAAAAATAAGTTGACATATTTTATTCTGAATTAAGCAGTAATGAAGAATAAAAAAGCCCTGCATCAAATTATTGATGCAGGGCCTTATCTAAAAAAATCTACTCTCAGTAAATCAATTTATCTGAATAGCAAATGCAGATTAAAATCCGGCTTATTTTGCATCAAACCATAGTTTTGTAGTAAGCAAATCTTTTCCCTGAGCAGATATTGCAGCCTGATAACTAGTACCGTTTAATGACTGCTCTGTACCCGGATAAAAGAAACGCGAAGGTATTTGTCCGTTTAAAACCGTAGCCGGACCTGCTTTCAATACTGGGTAGTCCAATCTTCTCCACTCTGTAAAAGCATCAAGACCTTGTCCGAAGAATGCAATCCATTTTTGTGTCCCTATAGATTTGGCATAATTGGTGGCATCATACTTCACAGTTGCCTGATTCAGATAATTAGAAATAGCTGTTGCATCTGTAATACCAAATTGATTGAACGATGCCGTAATGGCGCTTTTATAAAGTTGTTCTGCATCTCCTGCAATATAACCACGAGCCACCGCTTCTGAAAGATTGAAAAGTGTTTCAGAATAAGAAACAATGACAGCCGGCGATGTCGAAGTCAGGAAGTAAGTACCCGGTTTTGATGTTTTAGCAAAACCCTGACTATTTGCATCACTGTTTGATAATCCATTGGCACCACCAACATATTTTCCTACAGTTGCATCTGTAGGTAACTGCGCATAAACAGGCAAGCGGGGATCAGATAATTCATTTAATTTATCAACCAATGTTTTCGAAATACGAAAATCATCACGAGTTTCAAACCAGGCCGAAGCTGGATTTTGCTGAGGAGAGCTAATATATGTAAACTTAAAAGTATCATTATTACTCGTAAATACCCCTGCTGGATCACTTGTAGCATCAATCGCAGCCTGTTTAGCTAAAACAGGTTCTCTGTCTGAAATTCTCAATGCAATACGCAAACGAAGTGAATTTACTAGTTTTTTCCATTTTGTAATGTCTCCTTTATAGACCAGGTCACCAGTTACGGCACCATTTGCTGTACCCAGTAAAGACTGAGCTTGTTTTAAATCTTCCAGTAATCCCGTATATACTTCTTTTTGGGTATTGTATGCCGGTGTTACTTTTAGACCTGCTTCTTTATAAGGAATGCTTCCGTAAGCATCTGTCAGCAATAAAAACGTCCATGAACGCAGGGTTAGTGCAATTCCTTTATAATTTGAATTTGCCTGTTGATCCGGAAATTTTATAATGGTATTCAAATCTGTAATCAGGGTTGCATATCCTGTATTCCACAAAGAAGCAAATGAAGTATTCGATACATCATATCTGTCCGGCTCTGTATATTGGATTTTAGCCCAATGCTGAACAAACAACAAAGACGAATTAAAGTTATTATCAGAACCCCAATATAAATCAGCACCCTGCTTTAAAGATCCTGTTAGCAAATAGGGCGCTAATGGTGTTTCGGTGGCATTTGGATTTTTATTAATATCATCCAGATTGTCGCTGCAAGAGACCAGTGATACTGCAAACAGCGTTATATAGGCTAGTTTTTTTAGCATGATTTCGTGTTTTTAAAATTTAAGATTAACATTAAGGCTAAAACTTCTGGTCGTTGGCAAGGCCAAACTCTCCAATCCTTGTCCGTTTCCGGTATTAAAAGCTGATTCAGGATCAATATTAGGTACGTCTTTGTAGATAAAAAACAAATTACGACCTACAGCAGTAATACTTGCGCCTTGAAAACCTAACTTTTTAGCAAATGCTTTATTGAAATTGTAAGCCAGTTTTACTTCTCTTAGTTTTACAAAAGTTGAACTGTAGATATAGGCTTCGCTAATATTGTAAGATGCTTTGTAATATTCCTGAGCACTAAGCACTGAAGTATTTGGCGTTCCATCAGCATATACTCCTTTAAAAATCATTCCGTCATCATATACCACAGCTCCGTTTGGAGCAGTTCCGCCATTCAACAATGTTTTTGTGGTGCCTGTCAAATAATAACTTAACCCGCCATTTGCAGCATCACGTCCCGGAAGCGTTTGAGCCAATACACCTGTATAATTACCTGTTCTGTTAGTACCAGAAAAAAGTTCTCCACCTACACGGGCATCAACAAGAAACGAAAGCTCAAGGTTTTTATAGGTCAATGTGTTTGTAATACCACCTAAAAAGTCCGGAGTATAATGCCCTAACACCTTCTTTTGCGGATCAGCCTGTGGCAACCCATTCGCTCCTACTACTATATTTCCATTTGCGTCACGCAAATAAGCCGTACCATAAAGTGCTCCATAAGCCTGTCCTACAGAAGCCAGTACATCCACACCCCCTGAAGTAGCAATTGTGTAATTTTGAATTTGTTTATCATAATCCAAAACATCAACTTTACTAATGTTCTTTGAATAATTTACACCTACATTCCATTTGAAGTTTTGAGTCTGAACAGGAGTTCCGTCCAGTTGAACTTCTATACCATGATTATTTATTTTACCTGCATTGATTAATTGCGAATTATAACCGCTCGCCGTAGTTGTTTTGATCTCCAGAATCTGGTCAAAACTATTGGTGTTATAATAAGCTAAATCAAGATGCAGTCTGTTTTTCCAGAAAGAAGATTCCATACCTAATTCTGTAGAACGTGTTGTTTCCGGTTTCAGGTTCTCATTCAGTTTCTTTTTAGAAGAAGTTTGAATTGGATTTCCGTCGAATGCAGTTTGAAAATCGTACACCGTAGCCAATTGATACGGATCTGCATCGTTACCTACTTCAGACCATCCGCCACGTAGCTTTAAAAAGTCAAGTGTATTGCTTTTTAAATTCAAAGCATCAGACAATACTAAACTCCCGCTGATAGAAGGGTAAAAATAAGAACGGTTGCTGCTTGGCAATGTCGATGACCAGTCATTTCGTCCGGTTACGTTTAAAAATGCATAATTTTTATATCCTAATTGTGCCGAAGCATACGCACTGTATACTTTTAATTCTGAGAATAAGTTTGATGATGTTAACGGATCTCTCGAATTGGTCAATGTATATAAATCCGGTACCGCCAAACGTGGTGCTTTTTGATAATTGTTTGCATCTTTATGATTACGTACGTTAAACCCGGCAAGAGCATCTACACTAAAATCATCATTTACTTTTTTAGTATATTGCAGAATCCCTTCTGTATTTCTTTCGTCTACAGTATAAGCATCTTCAGCATACGATCCAAAAGGAGTTCCGTTTGTACCATATTTAATCTGGTATTTTCTGCGATCGTTATAATAATCAACTCCGGTACGGAATTTAAAAAGAAGCCCATCTATAATTTTTGCCTCTAAATGAATATCTCCTATAAAACGGTTACGTTGCTGACTAGTAGTATTATAATACGCATTCCAGTACGGATTACTATAATAACTATTATTCCAGTTAACATCTCTGTTATTTCTAAGCTGATCCGTATCTACCTGACGCCCGAACCACAGAAACTGAAGCATTACACCCGCAGCACGGTTACCCGATGGTCCACCCGGCAATGTTGGAGCAGTCGTAACAACATAGTTTCCTGTTACACCAACTTTAATGTTTTTCGATATCTGGTAGTTGGTATTAATACTAAAGTTTGTTTTGTTAATTTCACTGTTAGGTACTGTTCCTAATTGTTTTTGATTATTTACTCCTAAACGGAAATCTGATTTTTCATCTGATTTAGCTATCGAAATACTGTTATCATAAGTAAGACCAGTATTAAAGAAGTTTTTAACATTATCAGGATGAGCTACAAAAGGTACTGCTACCCCGTTTGAATAAAATTGAGGAATAAGACGTCCATCCAGTTTAGGCCCCCAGCTTTCATCAACTCCGTCATTAACTCCGCCTCCTTTACCATCTACATAACTAAACTTTCCGTTAGATCCTTGTCCAAAAGAATTCTGGAAACTTGGCAATGTAGCAACCTGAGAAAGCGTTATACCAGAATTGAATGTCACTCCCAGTCCTTGCTGACCTTTTCCTGATTTTGTAGTGATCAGAACAACACCATGTGCAGCACGTGATCCGTAAAGAGCAGCAGCATTAGGCCCTTTAAGCACTGTTATTGTTTCAATATCCTGCGGATTTAAATCGGCAACAGCATTTCTGAAATCACGGGTGGTTCCACCAACACTGCCTAATTGCGAGTTATCTACCGGAACTCCGTCTACCACAAATAGCGGCTGGTTATTTCCGGATATAGAAGTTTCTCCACGGATAATAATACGCGAAGAACCCATATCTCCTTGCGAATTGGTGATACGTACTCCTGCTAATTTACCGCTAAGACTATTTAAAAAGTTGGTTTCTTTGGTATCCGAAAGCTCCTTGCCTTTTAATGCCTGGGTGGTATATCCTAAAGATTTCTTTTCTTTCGTAATACCTAATGCGGTAACTACAACTTCTGACAATGCATTTTGTTCTTCAGTAAGACTAATAGTAACCGGGTTTGAATTCACTACGATTTCGGCTTTTTTATAGCCCAGAAAACTTACTGTTAATGTATAAGGGAACTTTTGCCCTGTTTGGAAATAAAACTTTCCGTCAAAATCTGTTACAGCTCCGTGTGTAGTCCCTTTAATGTTTATCGAAGCCCCAATAACAGGCTCCTTTGTAACGGCATCAATTACAGTTCCTTCGAGTTTGGACTGGATTAACGGCTTGGTCTCCTGAGCCTTAATACTTATGGAAATCAACAAAATACATACCGATATATATCTATTTAATTTTTTTTTCATTACTTTGTTTTAGTTTAATAAATAAGGTAAACAAAGACGGATTTACTCCTCTTTCACTTTCCTTATAGAGATGTACAATTTCTTTAAGCTTCGCCATTTCTGCTGCAACAGAAATGGTTTTTTATTTTCATCTGCAACACATTCGTTTTTTCATTTTTTTTTATATTTTGGATTATTATTATTTAAATTAATCATATCACAAGATTATACGTCCCTGTAACTAGGAATGTGTTCATCTCTAAAATTTTATATGAAATAAAGACTGAAGAATTTTTAACAATCTAACCTATTGGCATAAATAACCAAATAGTTTATGCTTGTTTAAAAATGAAATGTATCGGCTAGTCTTTAGTGTTTTTGCATTAACTATTTTTATATTCTACTAATTTGATAGAACAAAAGTATATTAAAAAAGCGAACTCCAAAATTTTAAATGTTTTTTTTGAAAAAAAAATGTTAATTAAAATTTTAGTAAAATTTTAAACATCTAAAAATAAATCACTTAACACTCATTCACTCTTTTTACCTTGTGTAAGATTTTTATTAAACACATTGGTTTAATTTAGAAAATTTAACAATTTATAATTTTTTATAATGGCAGAAAAATGGAATTTATTTCTCAATAATTAGTGTCATCAAATTCGTTATTAGAAATAATATTTAAGAATTAGAGCAGCAGTATTTTTAATTGATTTGTAATATTCAAAAAAAAAGGAATGAACATTGTTCATTCCTTTTCAAATAAGTATTAAAAAAAAAATTGATTATCTGATCATACGGCAGATTAAAAGTACCTTCGGTAAACTGCATTGCAACACCTTTAGTAAGATTTTGAACCGTTCCTAAAAATGTACCTTTAACACCATTTTTACTTATATTTTGTAATAATGCTGCTGTTGGGAAACAATATAGCTCATTTCATGGTTTATTTCTTTCTTATATAAAATAATTTTAAAATCTTAAAGCTTTCATCATTGCATTTACAACTGTCGGTGTATCCAACATCTGTAAAACTTTAACACATTAAAAATCAAAATCTTTAAATCCGGAAATACTAATTATTTAAAAATATTCATTTCCTCATTATAAACCGGACTTTGGATATTTAAGAAATTTAAAACACTATGAAATACATGATTCTGAGACAATGTTTTATTCGCCTTAAGTTGTTTCGAATTATCAGATACCCATACAATAAAAGGTATTTCGTATTGCTCCTTTGGCGCAAAACTCATCGGTACGCCATGCATGTATAGATTTTTTTCGCCTAAAGATTCTCCATGATCCGAAACAAAAATCATAGTACTTTTATACTCTTTCAGTTGCTTTAAATCTTCGATTACATTGTGCAGAATATAATCTGTGTAGACAATAGTGTTATCATATGCATTGAGAAGTTCTGTTTGAGAACATTTTCCTAATTCAACACTATTACAAACAGGTTTAAAAGTTTCAAATTGAGGTGGATATTTTTTGCTGTAAGTTGGTCCATGACTTGTACTTGTGTGCAATACAATCAATATTTTATTTTTCTTACTGGCCAATATCTGCTCTTTTAGTCCGGTTAAAAGAACTTCATCATAATCACATCCTTCTCCTTTACAATCTTTCTTTAAAACATCTCTGTTTTGATACTTTTCGATATGTACAGGAGGTTCGCCCCAATTGGTCGTTCTCCAGATAACCTCTACATTGTTTCGATACAAATAATTAGGCAGTATTTCATACAGATCGTCACTATTGGTATGTTCTAAAATACATTTTACACCAGCGGTAGTATACGTAGCGCATGAAGTGGCATTAAAATGAAATAAATTATCTGTTTTAGAAAGCAACGGATTTGTATTTTTTTTATATCCATATAAAGAGAAATTCTGGCTTCTTGCAGATTCTCCAATTACTAAAACAACAACCGACTTCTGGTTGTCTTTTATTACAGCATTTGGCAATAAAATTTCTTTTTGGTTCTTTTTGTACTGATGAATATAAAAAAGCGAAATATTTACCGAATATGACCAGGGCATTGCAAGGCCTCCTAATTGTTTTGAGTTTTTATCAATCCACAACCAATTGCTTGCATTGGCAAATACTAAAACGGCAATAAATACTAAAGTAACAGAAGAAATGGTGAAAAATTTCTTTAGTGTTTCATTTATTATTTTTACTTTGATAACATAAATACTTGGCAGAATACCCAGAAAAATGATATACAATATTAATTTAATCGAAAAAAAACTGCTAGACTCTTCATAATTGGTATTAAGAACATTACCAATCATACTTTCGTCTATGATAACACTATAGGTATTAACAAAGTAAACTGCAACAGCATTGATCATAAAGAATAGCACCAGTAAAAATTTTCCAACATAACGCGAGAGAGAAAATATCAGGTAAAAAACAAAAGCATTTAAAACCAGCATTAAAATGACCAAGCTTATAATCAATACAATACCGCTAAAACTTTTATAGTCGACATTGTTAAAGACATAGGTATAAAATGGTAAGTGAAAGAACAGGAAGTTCAAAAAACTCATTAGTAAAACAAAATGAGTTATTTTTAAATTATTTTTTAGCATAAAGATTAATAATTTTATATAAAGAAAATGCTAAACTAATAAAAGCTAAATAAAAGATGATCAAATTATCATTAATTATTCTGCAGATTAACAAAACAGCAAAAACCACAAATAACAAAATCAAAACAGGATAGAATTTTTTATTGTTAATCCAACTCCAGATTTTATATTTTCGGCTGATAAAAATCCCCAGAAGTCCTGAAACATATCCAATTATACTGCCCGTAATCACATCGAGAGGATAATGCGCCCCAACTCCTACTCTTGTAAAAGCCAGAAAATATCCTATAGTGATGAGTGCAAAAATCCATAAAATTTTAGATTTCAAATCTTTAGGCATAAATCCAAACAACAAAATAGTAACTGCTGCAAAAATCGTTATAGAATGACCGGAAGGTAAACTACTGTGACCGCATATTGCTTTTCCTACAATGAAAAAACTATTATTATCAAATACTGCAGCAGGTCTTGGAACTGCAAATATATTTTTAAGCGGACAAGAAAACAGAAGGGAAACTAATAAAGCTGATAGTAAACATTCCCATACTTTAGGAGCATAGATGATCAAAATACTTAAAAAACTTAATAAAACCACAGCGTCTCCCAATTGGGTCAGATTATATTCAATATTTGGATATTGTCCTAAATAATGATTAATAAAATAGAAACTGTTTTTTTGAATTTCTATATACTTATCAGTGCATAAAGCACCTTTATCATATAAAAACAAAACAATGGCAATTATGAAAAAGAGAGGTAAAAAAAATAAAAACGGTCTAATTTTCGAGCAATTATTAATAACACTTGTATTCATTCTGTTTTTTATTGGTATATTTTATATATTAATTTGATTTTGAAATAATTATCTGTTTAAAATATTATTTTTTCTTTAACAGAAAAAACAATGTTTAAGAACAATCTAAAAGCAGCAATAAGTAAATTTCTTATTGTTTTATAAACCGATTCATCTTTTTGGCAAAACTGTTAATAATGCATAAAATTTGCCGGCTGCAAGTTTAATTAATCTCTTTTTACTGTTCATTTCTTGCTCTTTAATAAAAGGTAAAGTAATTGTTTAATTTAGAATAAATTTAGAATTTTTGTCTATCTCGCTTATTTTTTGAAAAGAAGTTCCAATTATTTTCAAAATTTAAAAAGAAATTAACATTATATTACCACGGGATGAATATAAGTAAAATTTTTCTGTCTTTATGTGGTTTTGATATAATTTAAATGAATTACTTACCTTGTTCGGCAATATTATCAAACTTCCTATATTGTCAACTAACAATAAAAACCTTATTTACAACACAATAAGAGATATTGTAAGATATTTTTTTTCATATTTTTAAACGCGGTTAAAACTTATATTTCTGATATGTTGAACTTTTTTTTGAAAACATATTCGACAACTAACCGTAAGTCATAACTTTATGACTTTATTTAAAACATGAATGTAAATTATTCCAGATTCAGCTTTTCTTCAAAATTTAGATATAAACTTGCAGTATGAAAATTTTAATTATAGAAGATGAGCTGGAAATTGCTCAAAGCATCAAAAATTATTTTAAAACCAACGGAATCCAATGTGAGATGGCCGAAAATTATGATTTGGCACTAAAAAAAATTGATTCTTACGATTACGACTGCATTCTTCTGGATTTAATGCTGCCTGATGGTGATGGATTTGATATACTAAGAGAACTGAAAAGAAAAAACAAAACCGACGGTGTAATTGTAATTTCTGCCAAGGAAACCCTTGAAACACGACTTGAAGGATTTAATCTTGGAGCAGATGATTTTCTAACCAAGCCTTTTCATTTATCTGAACTTCTGGTTCGAATGCAGGCACTAATACGCCGCAAGAATTTTAAAGGAAATAACAACATTACTTTTAATGAAATTGTCATTGATATATTGTCTAAATCCGTATCGGTAAATAACACTAAATTAGATTTAACCAAAAAAGAACTGGATTTACTTCTTTTTTTGATTGGTAACGAAAATAAAGTATTATCAAAATCAGCCATTGCAGAACATCTCTCGGGAGATATGGCTGACATGCTCGATAATCATGATTTTATCTATGCACATATCAAAAACCTAAAAAAGAAACTCTATCAGGCAGGAAGCGGCGATTATATCAAAACAGTTTACGGTCTGGGGTATAAATGGGAAAATGAATCATAAAAAACTGTTACATAAAACAACCAACAGCTTTCTTGCTTACTCTATCATCATTTTATTGATAGCAGCACCACTGTTTTATTTTATTTGTCAATACCTCTACATTTATGAAACCGATGAAGTACTTCATTTTCATAAAGGTGCTTTTATAAAAGAAAGTCATAAAAAATTTTCACAAAAGGATATTGAATTATGGAACAAATACAATCATGAAGTAATGATCGTACCGGATATGGGCGTTAACAATGATTCTATAATGGGAAAAATGCTATATGATTCGATTGCAAAAGAAAGAGAACCTTTTCGAGTACTATATGCACCTGTTATCATAAATGGGAAAAAATATACCTATACCGAGAAAATAAATCTTTTGGAAATGGAGGGAATGGTTTTTAGCATTGCGGGCATGTTTCTGTTTATCATTATTATGCTTTTGATTGGAATTATCTGGATTTCAAAAGCAACCGCTGCTAAAATTTGGAGTCCGTTTTATAATACACTCAATCAGATTGAGGATTTTGAAATTGATAAAAATAAACCGCCCCATTTTATCCCGACTGATATAGATGAATTTGATCGTCTTAATAAAAGTTTAGAAAGGCTTATCGAAAAAAATACAGCCATTTATAAAAGTCAGAAAGAATTTGTTGAAAACGCTGCGCATGAACTTCAGACTCCTTTGGCTTTGTTTCAGACTAAAATCGATACGCTAACACAGCTAAACCTGAATAAAGAACAGTCTGAACTGGTTTCTTCTTTAAACGCAGACGTATCAAGACTCAACAGGCTGAATAAAAACTTGTTACTGCTATCTAAAATTGACAACGAAAGTTTTCTCGAAAAAAGTACCATTGTCCTTAATGAATATATCAATAAACATCTGGACTTTTTTACAGAACAGGCTAATGCGAAAAACCTAACCATCATAACCGAATTTCCGTCTGCTTTAACCGTACACGGAAATCCGGCTCTTACGGAGGTATTAATTAATAATTTATTTTTGAATGCTATTCGCCATAATGAAAAAGACGGACAGATTATCATTAGAACTTTAGAAGATGAATTAATATTTTCAAATAATGGTCAGAGTACACCTCTGAAAATTGAAAAGCTCTTTAACCGTTTTTCAAAAACCAATCCTTCTTCTCAGGGAAATGGACTTGGTCTGGCAATTATCAAAAAAATCACAGAACTTAATCATTGGAAAATAAGCTATACTTTCGATAACAATTTGCATATTTTTAGCGTCAAATTTTAAGAAATTCAAACTTCCTACAGATTCGATTTTGATCTTTGTACTACGTTTTTTAGCAATTTAAAAAAATAGTACTTATGAAAAATTTAATCCTCACATGCCTGGCCCTGTTTTTTTCTTTATTTGCCACTGCACAAAAAATAAATGAAAAAGAGGTTCCAAAGATTGTAAAATCGACCTTTTTAATATCCTATCCTGATCAGACCAATGTGAACTGGGAAAAGGAAAAAGAAAATTATGAAGCCAATTTCACTATTGGTCAAACGGCACACGCCATGCTTTTAGATTCTAATGGTAACGTTATAGAAACTGAAGAAGAAATCAGCGTAAAAAAACTGCCGGCTAAAGCTTTGGCTTATATCCAAAAAACATATAAAAATAAAAAAATCAAAGAAGCCGCTATGATTACAGATGCTCATGGCACTGTAACTTTTGAGGCTCAGGTAACTTCTATTGACCTGATTTTTGATAAACAAGGAACTTATATTAAAAGCATAGCAGATTAAAACTATAAAAATGAAATTAAAGATATTTTTTGTACTGTCGTTTCTTATAATGAAAATTTATAATGTTACGGCACAAAATAACTCAGCCACAATCTCAGGATTAATTAAAGACAAGAACTCAAAAACGACACTTCCTTATGTGAATGTGGTTTTAAAAACTTCAAAAAACCAAAAAATACTCTCCGGTACAGTTACAAATGAAGAAGGCCGCTTTAATATACCGGCAGTACCATCAGGAAATTATACTCTCGAAATTACAGCTGTAGGTTACAAAACCAAATCTCAGCATCTTTATGTAGGTACACTCTCTGATTTTCTGGATCTCAATATCATCGATATCGAAGAAGAGGTTAATACCTTATCTGAAATAATCGTAACTTCAAAAGCTTCTGAAATCAGCAGCAAAATGGATAAAAAAGTATTTTCTGTAGCCGATAATATTGCCCAAAGCGGAGGTTCTGTCCTTCAATCTATGCAAAGTCTTCCGGGTGTAACGCTGCACGACGGAAAAGTACAATTACGAGGCAATGATAAAGTAATGGTACTTATTGATGGAAAACAAACTTCTCTGACAGGTTTTGGAAATCAGTCCGGTCTTGATAATATTCCAGTATCAGCCATTGAAAAAATCGAAATTATAAACAATCCTTCTGCAAAATTTGATGCCAACGGAAATGCAGGTATCATCAATATCATTTATAAAAAAAACAAACAGGAAGGATTTAACGGTAAAGTGGGAATCAGCTCAGGATATGGAGCACTTTGGGAACATGAAGCCAATCTGCCTTCTATTCGCGCGCAATATCAAATGACGCCAAAAATAAATCCGTCACTTTCCCTGAATTATCGCAAGGAGAAAATAAACTCTTATCTTCAGGCGGATTATCTCTATACAGAAACATTAAATAAAAACGAATTTGTAACGCGAACTTATGATGATGGCACTATAATTAATCAGCAGACTGTAAGAAATCGTAATACCCATTTTACAACTCTTAAATCAGGAATAGACTGGAATTATAATGAACATAACAGTTTTTCTTTTTCGGGCCTTTTTGGAAGTGAAAAAATCATAGACAACGGAGACGAGCCTTTTTTTAATCAGGATTACTCTCAAAGACTTCGACTTTGGTCATTTCTGGAAGATGAACTTAAAACAACTGTAATGGCAAGTGCTTCTTATGAACATAAATTTAGTCAGCCGGGACATAAGTTAAATGCAGGAGTAAATTATACCTATCACCGCGAAGACGAAAAATACTTTTTTACCAATATAATGCCTGATTTTACCGGACATGATTCTTTTAAGCTCTTATCTGATGAAAAGGTAATTGATATCAATCTTGATTACATTAAACCTTTGAAATACGGTCGATTTGAAACCGGTTTTAAATTCAGAAACCGCGAAATTCCAACCAATATGCAATTCTTTCCGGGGCAGAATTCGCCTATTGATGCCAATGCCGGAGGATGGGCAAATTATAAAGAAATTATTCCTGCTCTTTATTCTAATTATATTTTTGAAACCGATAAAATTGAAGCTGAATTTGGATTGCGTCTGGAATATGTAAAACTACAATATGATGTTAATCCGGATCATCCAACTTATAAAAGTAACGGTTACAACTATACAGAACCTTTCCCTAATGTACGTTTTGGATATAAAATCGATGATAAAAACAAAATCACTGCATTCTATAACCGCAGAGTAGACAGACCTGCCGAAGTTGATATTCGTATTTTTCCAAAATATGATGATGCTGAAATTATAAAAGTTGGAAATCCTGCGCTGCGTCCGCAATTTACAAGTGCCTTTGAAGTGGGATATAAAAATACAATGCAAAAAGGATATTTTACCTCGGCTGTTTATTACAGAATCATAAACGGAACCATTGCCCGTATTGCCTCTACTGTTCCCGGAAGTACTTTGATTTATAATGTGTTTCAGAATGCAGACAGAAGCAGTTCAATAGGATTTGAAGCTGTCTATTCAAAAGAAATAACATCCTGGTATTCGTTTAATATCAACGGAAACCTGTATCAAAATACGATAGATGCTTTTACAGTTACCAATTTATACCCTGTTCCAAGTATTTATAACGGAGAACGTCAGCAAATGGTTTCAGGAAATTTAAAATGGAATAATACCCTGCAGTTTAACAAAACCTTAAAAGGTCAGGTTTCTGCCATTTATCTCGCACCGGATGTTATTCCTCAAGGAAAAATTGGTTCCAGATTTTCTGTTGATCTCGGAATCAAAAAAGCCGTTCAAAAAGGCAAAGGCGAAGTATTTTTGAATACGACGGATATTTTAAATACATTAAGCATACAAAAAGAAATAAAAGGTAACGGTTTTAGCTATAACAGTAAGGATTATTACGAAACACAAGTAATCCGTTTTGGATATAGTTACAAGTTCTAGTTTTTTTCAATTCTAATTAAAACTAAAAATTGCATTTTAAGATTTTATCTCTAAATACGTTTCTGTGTAAAGAAACGTATTTAGAGATTTTCACTATAATTTTATCAACAGACCATATTTATCTAAAAAATGATATTGTATCTGCGAGATTTTCTTTAAGTATAAAAGCATTGATAAATTCCTGAACTTCGGTTTTGCTTTCAACCGGAGTTTCAAAAGAGTTAATATGAAATTCATCATCCTGATCCAGAATATGGATAATCTCTGTGTATCCCTTAGAAATTAAACTTCCCTTTAATTTAATTATATTGAACTGTTGTTGACTATCCAACTCCTTACGAACTTTTAGTTTTATAGCTTTTTCCATTACAAGTATTTTTAAATTAATAAAGATCTTAATCCTATCAAATGTAGAAAATATTTATTTTTTGATCTGTTAAAAAATTGGAGACAAATCATTATTTACTAACAAATTAATAACAATTTGTTTAAATCCGTTTTTTTAAGGTTAAGATTGAATTATATAAGAAGATTAAATGTTAAAAATAAGTCATTTCAAACAGCTCACTCACGAGGCTGATAAAAAAAGAAACAATTACTTAACGCAATGAAGTTGCATTAATTGTGAAATTGTTTTTAATTTGTCTGTACATTAAAAAAATTAAAATGAACAGGCGTAAATTCTTAAAAGGCTCAACAATATTAACCGGACTGTTTACCATTAGTCCATCGGTTATTTTTTCGAATGATTTAGAAGCAATATCTAAGAAAACTAAAAAAGCAAAAAATATAATTTTTCTTATTAGTGATGGTATGAGTTCAGGGACACTTCAGATGGCAAATCTGTATTCTCAGAACATCTTAGGAAAAAACGGAAACTGGATAAATCTTTACGCTGAAAATAAAGTTTCAAGGGCTTTAATGGATACCGCATCTGCAAGCTCTGCTATTACTGATTCTGCTGCAGCAAGCTCCTCTTTTGGCGGAGGACATCGCGTTAAAAATGGTGTTTTAAACATTGGTCCGAATGGTGAAAAATACCTTCCGATATGGCAAAAATTTAAAAATGCAGGTAAAAAAGCCGGATGTGTAACCACAGTTACGATTACCCATGCTACTCCGGCTGGTTTCTGTGTTAATTCAGACAGCAGAAATGCTGAAAACGAAATTGCAGAAATGTATGCTAATCTGGGCTTTGATGTTATGATGGGAGGCGGTGATGATTTTTTCAATCCTTTGAAAAGATCAGATAAAAAAGATATCTATAAAATTTACGAAGAAAAAGGATATCAGATTTTAAAAGAAAAATCGGATTTAGAAAAAACAAAAAAAGGAACGAAAACATTGGGCATTTTTGCTTCGGGAGCACTTCCGTACTCTATAGACAGAACCAATATTCCTGAATTACAACAAACTCCTACGCTGGCAGAAATGAGCCTTGCAGCAATTAATCAAATGAAAGATCATAAAGATGGTTTTGTTCTTTTAATTGAAGGCGGAAAAGTAGACTGGGCAGCACACGCCAACGATATTGCGGCGTTGATACATGATCAGCTGGCTTTTGATGACGCGATAAAAACCGCGATTGAGTTTGCCGAAAAAGACAATGAAACTCTGGTTATCATAACAACAGATCACGGAAATGCAAATCCGGGGCTTATATATGGAGCCGAAGCAGTAAAAAATTTCAACAGCATTGCAGATTATAAGTATACCAACGAGTATATCCTGAATGCTATTCATTCTGATTTTAATCTGCAACAAATTAAAGACTGGATATATCTAACCAATAAAATTAGCCTTACGGATGATGAAGCTAAATATTTATTGAACTTTTATTCCGGACTTGAAAAGCAGGAAACCGGACTTTACAATTACAAAAAACTGCCTTTTAAAGCCTATTCAGAGATTCAGAAAAAACATAACAATGTAGGATGGATTAGTATGGACCACTCCGGAGATTATGTTGAACTTGCAGCTTTTGGTCCGGGTGCTGAACTGCTAAATCCTTTTGTACAAAATACAGACCTACATTATTTAATGCTTAAAGCGGCCACTGGAAAAGACATATAAATTTGAATAACTCCTTAGTTTTCTATTTTTTTTTATTTAATAATTCAGAATCAAAAAAAACCTCCAAAATCAAATAACTTTGGAGGTTGTTTAAAATTAGTTATAGCACATTACACGATCATTTATTTCACGATCAGCTTTTTAGAAACATTATAAACGTTAGAACTTACTGTAACAACATATATACCTGTAGCCAAATCATGATTGATTTTTGCAGATGCATTTAGTTTCTGTACCAAAACTTTTCTTCCATTCATATCCGTTACGGTTATCGTTGCTATATCATCCGCTTTTAATTCTGGAAGTATAATATTAAATTCATGGTGGGTTGCCGGATTTGGGTAAATACTAACTGTAGTATTGTTCTCCGTTATTACTTCAGCAAGATTAAGATCTGCTTTTTTTGACGTAGAAGTAGTTTGAAACTGCCACTGTGCACTCTCCCAATTATTTTGAGCTCCGGAATATTGAGCAGAACCATTTAGATTCTCGATATGAATCATGCTTCCTGTCTGCCATCTGTTTTTAATTCTCACCCAGATACCATCTACATTTTCATTTGACCATTGTGCACTCCACCAGTCAAATGATCCAGCGGTACATTGTACAGCTCCGGTTAAATTTTCGATATGCATTATATCTCCGGTTCCTACATTTTTTAATATAAAATAAGTAGCATCAACGGCAACTTTTTCCCATTTGTAATTATTGTTTGCAACAGTAGCTCCATATCCTACATTAGCACCGGCATCATATAAATAATTATTAGTCCATTTATTTTTAATAGTAAAGTAATTTCCCGTTGCCGTATTAACAGTAATTGCAGCTGTGCTTGTTTTATTTCCATCTGTGGTTGTTACCGTAATAGTTGCGGTTCCGTTTGAAATGCCTGTTACCAAACCTGTTGCATTTACTGTTGCCACACCGGTATTATTTGAAGTATAACCAACTGATTTATTAGTAGCATTAGATGGCAGAACTGTTGCTGTTAATTGCTGTGTTGCGCCAACGGCTAATGATACCAATGAAGGACTCAGACTTACGCTTGTTACGGCTACATTTGATGAATTTACTGTGATTACAGCAGTTGCCGTTTTGGCACCGTCCTGAGTTGTTACCGTAATAGTTGCAGATCCCGAAGCAACGGCTGTTACTAAACCTGTTGCATTTACAGTTGCTACACCAGTGTTATTAGAACTATAACTTACTGTTTTGTTTGTCGCATTGGCGGGAGCAACAGTTGGGGTTAATTGCTGTGATGCCCCAACTCCCAAAGTCGCTGTTGTTGGCGAAACTGTTACTCCTGTAACTGCAATAACTGGCGTTCCTGAACAATTAGAACCCGGTGTCCATGAAAACGTACCAATTGCACTAATTTCTTCATTAGATGCTGCATTACCACCTCTGTTAGAATAATTCATGTTGCAATAAGTTCCGTTTCCAGTCGGAGATCCTGCAATAAGTACAAAATAACCTCTGCCCCAGTTTCTGTTAAGCGCATTGTTGTTTGGAAATTCTTTACCGGTTCCGTTAACTGTTATATCTTTAAAACTAAGATTGTAAATGCCATCTCCGGATCTTTTACTTATAGAAATAGCATCATTTCTTGAACCTAAGATATCAATATTATAGAGCTGAATATTTTTAACCTGAGACCCTGCATTCGTAGCACTAAAAATATCTACTGCTGCTACGGGATTGTTGTAAGTATCATTAAAAGTTCCGCATGTCGATACTGTGATATCGTGTATTTCGTGTATCCCGTCATTGTTAAATGGTGCTCCGGGAAAATTATTACTCACCCTGATTCCCGCTTCTAAATTATCTTTTATAATTAAATTGTAAGCTTTATTATTTTTTCCGCCGTAAATAGCTAAACCACACGCACGCCAGCAGTTTTCTGAAGTATTGTATCTAAAAGTATTATTGACGCATTCCAGACCATCAGCAGACCAAATCGCCTGATCATCATCGCCATTATTTCTAAAATTACAATGCTCTACAATTGCATTTGCTGTTCCTTTGCAAAGATTAATTCCATCGGCATAATTATTTCTAAAACGACAATGAGACAAAGTAAAACCATCTGCAATTGCGGGTCCTCCAACATTGTATTGTGCAATCCAGGCGCCACATTCAAAATGTTCTGCCCAAATATTTTTTATTATTGAACCCGAAGTAAAAACACCATTTATGGCTTTATAAGAATTACTTCTCGAAGCTGAATTGGTTGTTAAATAAAGATCGCTAAACGAAATATTGCCTGCATTGGCTCTTAATCCTCCGTTACCACTACTGGTATTAGTAAAATTAATCTGGGTATACCATATTCCGGCGCCAATTAATGAAGTGTTTGCTGTACCAAAATATAACTCACGATTCACATTAAAAACTCCGGCAGGAACAAATATTTTTTTCCCTCCGTTTGCGTCAATAAAAGTCTGAAGATCGCTTCCGTTTCCTGAATACGTTACAGAACCTGACGGAGCCGTAATAATTGTCGGAATAGGCTCCATTTCGGCAAAATCCAAATGAATATTACCTGTTTCCCTAACAAGTCTTAAGGTGCCGGATGCTGCTATTTTAGAAGGAAGTTTGTATCGTACCTCGTCAAATCGCATTCTTGGATTTTGATTTGTAATACCTGTATTATTGGGGTTTCCGTTACTCCACAAATATTCCCAGGACCAGGTCGAAGTCAGGGTAAGTGTTGTTATTTTTGTACTTCCGTTGTACACACCCAAAGTTCCTGTTTGACCATCAGGAACACTATAGCGAATCACAAGTCCGTCTGCCGCTTCTGTAAGTGTCCATTGCACTGTAGCATTGACTGCCGACATGTTTACACATTGCTGATCTGAGGCTTCAGATTGAAGATCAGCCTGTATGTACGATTTTGAAGTAACTGTGGCTCCATTGGATAATTGACCTAAGTTGGCTTCATACCTTTTATATGGCGCATCATAATAACCTCGCTGCGCATATAAACTTGAGGTTAAGAGGACGAAAAGAATCCATATTATATGAAAATATTTCGCTCTTTTAAAAAAAGTAACATGTAATTGTTCATTCATAATTTCGGTTTTTTTAGTTAGTAAGTTCCTATAAATAAGGATATAACGAAACTAGACCTAAAAAAGAAATTAAAAAAAAGATGAATTAAAAATCAAGACTTTACACACCCCAATTCCAAGTCAAATTACTAAAAACCAACAACTTAAATTCTAAATCAAAAATAAAAAATCAAGAAGATATATAGATTTAGAAGTTCAAAATTCAAAATAAAAATTAAGAATATTAAAAAAATCAACATCATTGATAGCGACATTCTCTTTTTTTAAACTTAATTAAAAAAAACGTTTATATGAAACTGAAAAACAGTAGAATTAAAAATATCTATTTTTGTCTTCGATTATCATTCATTTTGTATATCACAACGCATGGTGGTTGCTATTGGCTTAAATCCAAATCTGAGGCCAATAAAAAACCTCCAAAATCAATGACTTTGGAGGTGTTCTTTAAAATTTTATAAACCTAACTATTACATTTCGTTCAATTCGTTGAATTCGTGTAAAGATTTTAAGGTGTTTTCGTAGAATAAGATTGCTGCAATAAGGTTTCCTTTATCAGAGTAAGGCATCATTTTTCTTTGAAACTCTACTGTAGTATCTAAGAAAGTTGTTGTTCCTACTGCCTGAGCATCTAATATTTTTTTGTGATCACTATCGTCCGGAATACCAAGGTCTGCCATAGTAACACCTGGTTTAGTAACCAAAGCAATATAAGGGAGCGTTTTTACTAAAACTTTAATACGCTCAATGTACAGTTCCAGAAGTTCTCCTTTTTGCATACCACTCAATTCTTTCTGATCATGGTATTTACGGATTAAAGCGGTTGTACTGATAATACTTCTTGGAGCATTTTTTGCCTGTGCTGAAATCGCACCAGTTGTCAAGAAGAAAAGGATACTTAGTATTATAATCTTGCTGTTCATTTTGTTGGGGTCATTTGTTTTTGATAAAAACAAAAATATATAAATTAACTTAATTTGCAACTGTATTGATTTCTTTTTTTTATAAAAATTTTAACATTTTTATTTTAGAAGTAAAATATTACAATTAACACTAAAAAAAGAATCTTTCTTTTATGACTTAATGATTCTAAAACGCCCCGGATACTTTATCCATATACTTTTTCTGGTGCCATAATAATCCATAAATTCTTCGCAAACAAAAACGGCATGTGCTGTTGACCATGCAACAACGCCGCAATACTCACTTCCTGATTGTCGTTTTAGCTTTTGTATTTGCTTGCCTATAGAAAATCCTAAATATTTATAAATAGTTGGCGTATATACTGCTCCATCTTCTAAATCCTCCAATGCTCTGTCAAAAGTGGCTTCCTTATCAATAATTTGCTTGTATTTAGCCATTACAGCATAGGTTAACACGGCATAATCTGTTATTCTTTCGCTTTCATAATTGTCTTTGATGTATACGAAACCCGCAGAAATTTTGGCTTTATGTATTTCCTCTTTTTTCAATTCAAAGGATGCGTTGTTTTTCAATGTTATCTTTTGCAAACTGTCATTTACTTTTTCAATAACAAAAAGACTGTCTAATCCGTAAACGTTTAAAGAAGCTTTAATAAAAGCGATCGATGAGCAGTTTGTCCGTTCTCCTTGTTTAAAGCTCTCAAATATTTTATCTGAACTCAATTGTGAGTAAGAGTTAGAACATACAAGCATTAAAAATAAGAATATAGAGGTAACAGATTTCATTGTCTTTAGATTTTATAATAGTTTCTCAACTAATTTTTGGAAATGCATAGATTTTACAAATCTATAAAAATCAACGAATAGTTTTTTTTACTTCTTAACTTTTTTCAAAAAATGTAAAGAGCACTTCTAATTTTAGCTTTTTGAGTCCTGAATTTAAATTAAACAACAATAACCTGTGTACTCAAACTACGGCTCAAATCATACAATCCGAAATATTTTTGCGTATTTTTGTATAAATACAAACTCATCAGATGAAACGTTCCGGTACAGCAGATCTTCCGTTACATTATGGACAAGTTCCGTTATGGCTTTCTGAGCGAATGTCTAAACTTGGTTTTGCTATTGTAGAAACAATTGCCCTGGAGTTTTCTACTGCTGAAGTGATCAGTAAACTAAGTAATCCATTTTGGTTTCAAAGTTTTGGTGCTGTGATGGGAATGGACTGGCATTCATCCGGAATTACAACTTCTGTACTTGGAGCATTAAAAAAATCAGTAAACCCTCATTCAAAAGAATTAGGAATATACATTTGCGGAGGCAAAGGAAAAAATTCACTTTTAACTCCGCAGGAACTTTTGTTTGTAGGCGATAAAACAGGCCTTGACGGTAACATTCTCGCAAATTGCAGCCGACTTGCCGCCAAAGTTGATAATACAGCCATTCAGGATGGATTTCAGTTGTACCAACATAATTTTATTGTTGACAATAAAGGCCAATGGGCTGTTATTCAGCAAGGCATGAATCCGAACTCTAAAACAGCAAGAAGATATCATTGGCATTCACCCGATGTAAAATCGTTTATAAATGAACCTCATACCTTTATTTATGGCGAAAATCAAGGTACTATTTTAAATCTTACTGCCCAGGGAGCGACAAAATCCAGAGAAGGTATCTTAGAATTATCGAAAGAATCTCCAGCAAAAATCATAAAAGAAATGCAATATCTCTCTATGCCCGCACATCATGATGTGAGAATGGAAGATGTTAATATGAAAAGACTGGGCGCAATGCTCTGGACCACTCACGAAAATAAACCGGAAGATTTTGAAGAGTTATTACTTTTAAAAGGAATGGGCCCAAGAGCTTTACAATCGTTAGCCCTGGTTAGCGAAATAATTTACGGTACTCCTACCCGATTTGAAGATCCTGCAAGGTTTTCATTTGCTCACGGCGGAAAAGACGGGCATCCGTTTCCTGTTCCTGTAAAAATATATGATGAAACAATCAACACGTTACAAAAAGCAATTAATCGTGCTAAAATTGGTAACAGCGATAAAATAGAAGCCATTCGTAAATTATCTGAAATCTCAAAAAAAGCCGAAGAAAGCTTTACGCCCAATACTAACTTTGATGCCTTGATTCAGAGAGAACGGGATGAATCATACAAATATGGCGGAAAAACTGTTTTTGGTGATGCTAAACCTCCCAAAGCAAAACCTGCAAATCCAAATAACCAATTAGAATTATTTTAAAGTGGTTATTCATTCGTCTATAATTTCTCAGAGAATACAGAAAACATTAAATGTGGTCATGAAATTTGGTATAAATATTTATTTCTTAATGTAGATTAATCGACAGGACTTCCCTGTCCATCTAAATTTGTATCAGAAATCGACAACAGCAAGTAAATTAAAAATAACTATTTAATTACATACGCAGTTTGAAAATTTTCTTTTAAAATGTATTAATCTAAAACCAAAATTAAGATGAGCACAATTACAGTAAAAGACGGAACAGAAATTTATTATAAAGATTGGGGAACAGGACAACCAATTGTTTTTCATCACGGATGGCCATTATCGAGTGATGACTGGGATGCCCAAATGCTATTTTTCCTTAAACAAGGATATCGCGTTATTGCACATGACCGACGCGGACATGGCCGTTCAGGACAAAGTTCAGAAGGAAACAATATGGAAACCTACGCTGCAGATGTAGCTGAACTTACAGCTGCTCTTGACTTGAAAAATGCCATTCATATAGGGCACTCAACCGGTGGTGGTGAAGTGATTCGTTATGCTGCAAAATACGGAAAAGAACGTGTTGCAAAAGCTGTAATAATTAGTGCCGTAACACCAATAATGATAGAATCTGAAACCAATCCTGAAGGTGTACCTTTATCTGTTTTTGATGAAATAAGAAAAGGTACAGGATTTAACAGAGCGCAATATTTTTACGATTTTCCAATTCCGTTTTACGGTTGGAACCGTGAAGGAAAAACAGTTCAGGAAGGTATTAAACACAACTGGTGGCGTCAGGGAATGATGGGTTCTGTCTTGGCCCATTATGAAGGCATAAAAGCTTTTTCTGAATCTGATTTTACAGAGGATCTTAAGAGTTTAGAAATTCCTGTTCTTGTTTTACATGGAGAAGATGACCAGATTGTTCCTTACAATCAGGCGCCTAAGACTGCTAAACTATTGAAAAACGGAAAACTAATTTCGTATCCCGGATTCCCTCATGGTATGCCAACTACAGAAGCAGATACGATCAATAACGATATTTTGAAGTTTATTAAATAATACTTCTGCCTTAATTATAAAAAAAACTCTAATACATAATTAGAGTTTTTTTTATACCCATTTTACAGCCTATTAATAATAGACAATAAGATTATAAAGTCTGTTTTTATGGATGTTACTCCTGATTTTCTATTATTATTGTTTAAAATATTGATTTTTATCAGATACCGATCGGTATTTATGATTATATTTGTTCTGAATATTATTTCATCAAGCCATGAATACCTCTGAATTTATATTAGACAAAGTAGCTCCTATCTTTAATAAACAAGGATACATTGGAACCAGTCTTACTGATATTACTAATGCAACAGGCCTTACAAAAGGTGCTATTTACTGCAATTTTAAAAACAAAGAGGATTTAGCTTTAAAGTCATTTCAACTCAACATAAACCTCGCAATAACTCCCCTGTTCAAACTAGTAGCCAATACACAGGGCAGTATAAACAAGTTGTATGCTATTACAAATTATCATCGTAGTTATTATGATTTAGTTAAAGACAGAGGCGGATGTCCTATGCTGAGAGCCGGAATTGATACTAAATTTATCAATCCGTTATTATTTAAAACGGCACAAAATTTATCTCAAAAATTTACTCTTGGTCTAACTAATATCATTAAGGATGGGATTGCCAATGATGAAATTCAACACAATACTGATCCTGTAAAATTTGCCAAAATATTTCTATCTCTCATCGAAGGAAGTTCACTTTTGGCATTTACACATAATGATCAGACTTATATTGACAATGCTATGGACTTTATAGACAGCTCAATAATTAACGTAATCAGGAAATAAAAAAAATTTAACCCGTCAGATACCGATTGGTATGTGATATAATACTTCTATAAAATGGAAAAAATATTAAAAACCAAAAGAAAGATTAGATTTCAGGATTGTGATCCTTTTAATCACTTAAACAATTCAAAGTATTTAGAATACTTTATCAATACCCGCGAAGACCAAATTGCAGAACATTACGATCTTGACGTATTTAAATACATGAAAACAACAGGACTTAGCTGGGTAGTTGCTTCAAACCAAATAAGCTATCTGAAACCGGCTTCTACTATGGAAACAGTAGTGATTGAATCACAATTAATAAAATATGCCGATAATCTCCTGCTGGTTGAAATGAAAATGTGGAATGAAACCGAAACAGAGTTAAAGGCAATTTTATGGATCAAGTTTATTCCGTTTAACATTCAGACCAAAAAAGTATCAAATCATTCTGAGGATTTAATGAAGCTCTTCGAATCTGTTGTTGTACCTGTAAATCAATCTGTTTTTGAAGACAGATCTCTGGAGATTATTCAAAAAATGAAAGAAAAAATGCATGCTTAAATTAAAATCATAAACTAAAAGCTCAGCTCCCTGAAGCGGGCTTTTAGTCTTTTCCTGACAGGTTCGATTTTTTTCATTTTTCAGTATTGGTTCACTTTTAAAAACAATTTTAAATATTTAATTAGCAAGCATTAATAACTGCCTCATTTAAAACCTTTTAATAAAATATTTCTTTCGAAAAGCTGGTATTTATATTTATCCTTTTTTTACAATTATTTTCGAAAATAAATAAAAAAACATCTGACATAAATTTCTTTATATGCCAGATGCCTTTACAAATCAATATTAAAACCTAATCTTTATTTTACCAAATAGGAAACTTTATCTGCTTCGCAAAGCCTGAAATACCCAAAGGCGAAGTTATTGGAATCGCTTGTGTTTACTATATTACCTCTGATATTACCTGGCGGAATCGAAAACGGACTTCCCCCATATACTTCCAGAATTAAATTCATGTAATTATAGAATTTCTTAGAAATACCACGATGTGTAATCTCTACTGTGTTTCCGGATTTCATATCTTCGCTTGAAAAACGTGTACTTATCTGATTACCATTAAAAAAATCATCTTTAGTTAATTCATATTCAGGGAAAAGTAAGAAAGAGCCCTTATAATCTGTTAGATAAAAATTGACCTGATCTGCCGGATCTTTATAATAAAATGTTAGCTCTATTATGTCTTTTCCTGAAATATCAGGCACGATATTTTGCTCCACTTTATCGATTGGTGTTACAGAGGTCAGCTTTTCGGCAGCGGTAAATTTTTGTCCTTCAGCTTCTACATACAATACATAATCCATATCTACAACAGGAACAAAATTAGTACATACATACAATCCGGGAGTTGTTTCATTAAAAGTAAAAATATCACCTTTACTATTCTCAACTCTTACCTGAGCACCTGAAACTTTTGGTGTAGTATTATTATAATACGGAGCTGTTTTACTGATTTTTATGGTCTGTTCGCTACCGCTTGTTCCCTTTTTCCAGATAATCTCGGCATCTATAACTAATTTTGGATCAGCAGTTTCTAAATCAAGGTTGACTACATCTTCGCACGATGAAAAAAACAGCACAAAAAGAAGACTAAATAAAACCAGTGCTTTGTTTTTAAAAGTATACATTTTAATCCTTTGCATATTCATTAAAATTTAAAATTATAAGTAATACCAGGTACCATCCCGAAAATAGAAAGTCTTCTGGTTTCATTTGCTCCCGTATCAGCATTTGTTGCAAATGTCATTGAAGCAGCATTTTTTCTGTTGTAAATATTATAAATGCTAAATACCCAATAGCTTTGCCATCCTTTCTTTTTATCCGGTTTGGGCGTATAAGTTGCCGCAAGGTCTAAGTGATGAAAAAGCGGTAATCTGTTTTCGTTTCTGAGCGAGTAATTCGGGATATTAATTCCGCCAAATTCATAATAACCATTAGCATAAGTTACAGGCTGACCGGATTGTAATGTAAAATTAGCATTAAAAGACCATTTAGGGCTATACTCATAACTTCCTACAATACTCAGATTATGCAATTTGTCGTATCCTGATAAATACCAGTCGCCATTTGCGATTCCGGGTTCCTGAGGTGTTCTTCCGGGCGTTTTTTGTTCAGCTCTTGACAATGTATAGGAAATCCATCCGGTAAAATTTCCGGTATTTTTTCTCAGCAACAATTCCATACCATAAGCTCTGGCTTTTCCGTTTAAGATAACCTGCTCAATTTCGTTATTTGCCAATATATCTGCTCCATCAATGTAATCAATACGATTTTGAATCTTTTTATAAAACAACTCTCCTTCAAAAGAATAATCGCGATCCTTAAAATTCATAAAATATCCCACAGCATACTGATCCAGTAATTGTGGTTTTGTAAAAGGCCCGCTAGGCGTCCAGATACTTGTGGGTAATGGCGACTGGGTATTAGACAAAATATGAATATATTGTGCCATTCTGTTGTAACTTGCTTTTACAGAGGCGTCATCGTTAAAGGCATATGATAAAGCTAAACGCGGCTCGAAATTGTCGAAATTACTTATCGTTTTTCCTTTTCCGTAAGCTATACTTCCGGTTGGAATTCCTTTTTCATAAATATGATATAACGGATTGTACACTACTGCTTTTCCGTCTTCATAAGTATTAATATTTTCGCTGCCTAAACGATAAAACATACTGTAACGAAGTCCGTAACGAAGGTTTAATTTTTTGGTTAGCTGATTTTCGAAATCAAGATAAACAGATGATTCAAAAGCATTTTTTTTATCCAGCTGTTTGTAATTAAACTGAGAATCAAGGCTAGTAGGTTTTACAGTTCCGGGATTAAAGTTATAATACTGACCATCGATTCCGTAATTTAGTTTAAACTTATCAGATATTATGTGGTTCCAGGCATATTTAAGTCCGGAAGTCTGAATATTATTATTCCACTCAAAGTTTTCAATTTGTAAACCGAGATTGAATCTATAGTCGCTATAAAAAACAGAAAGGTTTGTATTTAAATTTTCAGAAAATTTATGTTTCCAGCTTAAGATCCCCATAGTATTTCCAAACGTACTTGAAAAACGATCGTTTATATCAAAAACATCGTTTCCAAAATATCCTGAAAAGGCAATAGAGTTATTAGCTCCCAAACGATAATTTAATTTAGCATTTAGGTCATAAAACATGGCTGAGTTTTTATTATCAGCCAACTTTAGAAATAAATGAGCATAAGAGGCACGTCCTGCAATGATAAACGAACCTTTGTCTTTTTGTATAGGCCCCTGCACTAACAATCTGCTGGATATTAGACCAATTCCGCCGTTTACTTTGTAATTTTCAAAATCTCCGGTTTGCTGACTTACATCAAGAACAGAAGAAACACGTCCTCCAAATTTAGACGGTATTCCACCTTTGTATAAATCCAGTCCGCTTACAATATCAGCATTAAAAACCGAGAAAAATCCAAACATGTGCGAATCGCTGTATACTGGTGCGCCATCTAAAAGAATTAAATTCTGGTCAGCAGCACCTCCACGAACATTAAAACCAGATGAAGCTTCTCCTGCATTGGTAACTCCCGGCAAAGTTAATATTGATTTTAACGGATCCGGTTCTCCCATAGCAACAGGAATCTTTTTAATTTCTGTCATAGAGAGTTTGTTAACACTCATTTGCGTATTTCTTACATCGACAGCTTTGTTGCTGGTTATGACCACCTGATCCAGTTGCTGACTGTCAGAATCCATGTTGATTTTTATCTTTGCATCGTCAGAAACGGTGATTTGTTTTTCTTTGTTTTTTAATCCCACATAACTTACCAAAACCGTATAAGTTCCGCTATCCACTTCCATAGAAAACATTCCGTTTACATCTGTTGTGGCACTCGAAGAAAGTTCTTTAATAAAAACATTTGCTCCAATAACAGGTACCATGTGTTCATCAAGAATCTGACCACTCAGCTTATTTTTTTTTTTAGCTGCTTTTGCTGATGATTTCTGTTTTACAAAAATATTATTCCCTACAATAGAAAATTGAATAGAGGTACTCTTGTTCAGCTCATTGATGAGTTCTTTTATTCCGATATTGCTGTAGGTATTTTTTTGGGTAAAATAGTGCTGATTGGTATTTATTTGATCTGTAAAGGCAAATTTATAATCCGATTGTTTTTCAATTTGCTTAAAGAGTTCTTTTAAAGTTACCGTTTTATCTACAGTTACACTTATGTTTTGGGAGAACATACACCAACTGAATAAAAAAAAGCATGCTGAAATTATATGCTTCATGAAATTTTGTATTTTTGAATATTATTAAATGGGATAGTTTTATACTATCCTGCTCATAGGAAGGATGTTTAGTTTCGCGGCTAGGACATCCTTTTCTTTTCTATTGAAAAGTAATCTGTTTTAATTTTTCATTTACTTCATAGTTTAGGTTATACATTTCTGATATTAACTGAAGAATTATTATCAAATCTTCTTTTTTATTTATTCGTACCGTAATTCGCTGATTGTTATATTCCTGTGGAATAATTACTTTATACCCGTAATTCGATTCAATATAAGTGCCTACAGCGCTTAGCTTTTGATTATCGAAATCCATAAATCTGTCAAATTCTGTTACCAGAGCGATTTGGTTTCCGTAGGTAAATTTTTCTCCGGGTTTCAGTATCCATTTTTGATCCTGATTTTTTACATTCATCTGAACACTTCCTTCATAAAGTTCGACAGTTACTTCTTTTTTATCCTGTCCTTTAACGGTAAAAGAAGTTCCCAATACTTTAGTCGTGGTTTCATTACAAAATACTTCAAACGGATGTTTTTTATCTTTTTTAACTTTAAAATAAGCTTCTCCTGTAATTTCTACTTTTCGATTAGCAGCAAAATTACGGGCATAAACAATTTTAGAATTCGGACTTACCTCTACTCTCGAACTGTCTGGCAAAACCAACATTTTTACTGCAGCACTGGTATTTTCGAAAATAATACTTTCTGCAACAGCAACATTATTACTTACAGGACTGCTATTAAAATACATTCCGGTGCCCACAAGAGCAAAAATTAAAACGGCTGCAGCAGCGGCATAATAGCGCCACGTTTTACTTTTTTGCTTTTTTGAAGAAAATACCTTTGACTGGAATTCTTGCCAGGAAGCTTCTTTTTCATTATCCAAATGTGCAATAGGAGTTTCATCCCATATTTTTTTCAACTCTTCCTCTAATTTCTTTTCATCCATATCTTTTGAGCGTTAAATTTTTTGGCAATAAAATCCCTGTTTATTAAAAACACTATAAACCATTTCTTTAATTTCTCTGTTTGTTTCGATTCTTAGAATACGATTGTGGTCTTCCATGTCAAAATTCATTATACAATCAGAAATAACAAACTGTAGAAGAACTACAATAAAGCTTGCTTCTTCTTTGGTTTTAATATCTGTTTTATAAGACTCAATATGCATTTTATGTTTCTGTTTATATCTATAACAAACGAAAACATAAAAGTTCCTAATGGTCTTCGATTTTTTTTCGAATAAATTTACTGGCAAGGTAAATATGATTGGCAATTGTTTTTTCAGAAAGGTCTGTAATTGCTGCAATCTCCTTATAACTAAGGTTTTCCAGTTTGTGTAATGTAAATATTTTTTGTTGTTGCTCAGGAAGAAGATTTATAAAACTATGCAGTTTTTCTCTTCTTTCTTCAAAAATTCCTGTTTCTGTATCTTCCTGCACTGTTTCGAACTGAAAAGAATCAAGCTGAATTACTTTATTTTCTCTGTTAACATGATTAATGATAATGTTTTTACATATGGTAAACAATTGCTTATCAAACAAAACATCTTCATTGAGCAACTCTCTTTTATTGTAAAGCCTTAAGAAAGTTTCCTGAACAAAGTCCTGTGGAGTAAGGATTGTAAAGTTAAAACGTCTGGCAATGTTTATTAGTTTGTCGTAGTAATTTAGATAAGCTTCTTTGAAAGAAGCCTCATTACCTTTTTTTAAACTTAAAATAAACTTTTTATTGTCCATAACATAAACCTGATGATTAATCTTAACTCAATGTCCAAAATAATATTGTACTGCAGTATATCCGGTCAAGATTATCTTACTTATTTTCTTAATAAATACGAGATACAAAGAACAGCAATTTTATTGAAAAATTTACCAGAAAAAGTGTAGTCTTAAAAAAAAATGTAACAATTTCATTATAATTACATTTATTGGTTATTTCAATCAGTAAAAAAACCCATTCCTTTCGGTTTGGGCTTTTTCTGTCTCACAACTCTGGTATTTTATTTTGTATTAGAACTAATTTCGGTTATTGTATTTGATTACGAAATTACCCTTTTTTAATTCTGAACGACAACTTTTAGCTGAATGTATTTTCCTAAATCTTTAAAGTTGTGTCCTTTTCCTTTCATTGATTTAATAAAAGATGGTGTCGCTCCGGTTGCTTTTGCTCCAATAACATCCTCAAGATTTAAATCGTTAAAACCAAGATCTTTGTATTGTTGTATTAAATCTGGTGTTATATTTTGTGATTTCAACGCCATCAAATCACTTGCACTAATGTTTTTGAATCCTGCTTTTTGAAAACTGCTTATATATTCCGGTGTTACATTTAGTGATTTCATGGCCATCAAATCACTATTAGTAAGATCATTATATCCTAATTTTTTAAATGAGTTTATAAATTCCTGATCAATATTTAATGATTTAAATGCGATAATGTCTGCGTCGTTAGCTTTATCGTCATTGTTTCCATTAATTTTATCTGGCTTAGTAGAATTGCGGAAATCAGCAATATATTTTCCGTCTATTCCCTGAGACTTCAATGCTATAATGTTGTCCGGAGATAAATCTTTATAACCTGCATTGCGTATTTCTTCAATAAAAGCTTTGTCAACTCCTAATGATTTAAAAGGAATCATATTATCCAGATCAATATCAGGAATTGCCTCTTTGATAGAACTAATATATGCTTCGTTGATATTTAAAGCGGCAAGCGGAATCAACTGATCTTTGTCGAGTTTAGTATAACCGTTTTTCTTTAGCATTTGAACATACGATTGTTTGATATTTACCATAAAGAAAACCATAAGATCATCGTCTTTTGTAACATCTATACCTTCTTTTGCCATTGCAGTACTATACTCTTTATTGGCAGTAAATTTATAAGTTCCCATTCCTCTGTCTCCTTCAAATTTTCCTGTAAAAGTCATCGTTCCTGCTTCACGTTTTAGCAAAAATACGCCTTGTTTATCTCTTGGAAGATTATCAAAATCACTCAACTGAAATGTACTGGAAGAAATATCATTTTCGTCGTTTTTGAATTGAATGTTAATGGTATTGCCTTTGATAGTTGCAAACCAGTTTCCGTCTGTTTTCATCCCATTTTGAATGTTTACCTCCTCTTTAGATTCTTTTGACTCTTTTTGTTTTTTAGAAGTCAGGTTCTGACTTTGGGCTGCCGGTTGATTAAAAAGGCAGGCAAACAACACCATTAAAGGCAACAGGAAAAAATATTTCCAGGTGGTGTGCACGTTTGATTTTTTTGAGTTCATCATGATGATTCGTTTTTTTAAAAGTGATTGATTATAATTGGTTGTAAGACTCAACGGGAATTGTGGCGCCGCAACTTTAAGCAGGCTAAACTGATAACTTTCTTTTTCAACTGTATCCTGCTGCAGCATTTGATCATCTGTCAAAAATTCGAGATTAATTTCTAACGTTTTTCTCCATTGCCAGGCAAAAGGATTAAACCACTGAAAGATGATTACCATCTCGGCCAGCAGAAGATCAAGAGTGTGTTTTTGGTCAATATGAATTTTTTCATGAAGCAAAATCTGATTGTAGGTATCCCAATCGTACTTTTCGGGATTGATAAAGATGTTATTGACAAAAGAACAAGGAGCTTTGTCGCCTGTTATTTCAACAATACGAAACTTACCATCCTGAATTACTGATCCGGAATAAGCTCTGTACAATAACAAAATGGCCTGCATTAAAAAATTGAGTCCAAAAACCACTACTCCAAACCAGTATAAATAAACAAGACATTTGAGTAGAACCTCAACATTGATAATTTGTTGGGTTTCTTTGGCAGCCTCTGGTTTTACAGCTGTTTCTTTTAATTCGGCAGGACTTATAGCCGCAGGAGAAGTTGTGGCAATTGTATAATGCTTTTTTTCGGAGATATTTCTAAACGATAATTGTTGCGGAACCGGAATCAAAGGCAAAACAAAAGCCAAAATCATACAGGCTAGCAACACATACCGGTTCAGATAAAAAAAGGTTTCTTTCTGTAACAATATCTTGTAAAAAAACAGACAGGCAGAAAGAATAAGTGCGCTATACAAAATGTAAGGTATCATATTTTATCTTTTTTAATGATGTTTACTATTTCATCTAATTCCTTCTCTGAAAGTTTTTGTTCTTTAGCAAAAAAGGCCAACATTCGGGGATAAGAGTTATCAAAATACTGACTCACGATATCCTTTAAGGCAAATTGCTGATATTCTTCTCGACTAATAACCGGAAAAAAGCAATGCATGTTTCCGGCAGTTTCATGATTTAGAAATCCTTTTTCCTCCAATATCTTCACAATTGTTGCTACACTGTTATAATGTGGTTTTGGATCTGGTAATAATGGAATAATATCTCGTATAAAGGCTTTGTTTAAATCCCAAAACACCTGCATGATTTGTTCTTCTCTTTTGGCTAGTTTTATCATTGTAAAATATTTTAGTGCAAGATACTACTAATTAATTAGTAGATAAACTAATTTATTAGTATTTTAACTAATCGATTAGTAAACACATGTAATCAACTGAAAATAAACGACTAAACAAAGCCTTCAAAATTAATCGCATAATTAACTTTGAAGGCTTTATGTTCAAAACTTAAAAAAAAACAGGTTTATTAGTTTGTAGGCTTTTCTGAAATTAGATGAATTTTCGGTGTATAGAGCATTGCGGTGCACAAACAATTCTTCCTTTCTTTGCTCATTAATACAGGACAATTGATACAAGATTTACAATTTTCCCAAAATACATCATCGGTCGTTAACTCTGAATACGTTACGGGTTCAAAGCCAAGTTCATGATTCATTTTCATTACCGCAAGACCTGTGGTCAGACTAAATATTTTTGCACGGGGGTATTTTTGGCGGCTTAGCTCAAAAATTTTTCGCTTAATTCTTTTTGCCAGACCTGTGTGTCTAAACTCAGGCGCTACTATCAATCCGGAATTTGATACATATTGCTCATTATCCCAAGAAGAGATAAAAGAAAAACCCGCCCATGTTCCATCTGATGCAAAAGCAATAACAGCCTCTCCTTTTATCATCTTTTCCATTAGTAATTCAGGAGAGCGGCCTGAAATCCCTGTTCCTCTCGCGATGGCAGATGATAATGTAACATCACAAATTTCTTTTATCCAAAAGATATGAGTGGCATTGGTAACTTCAATACAAAAATCTTCTGGTGGTTCAGGCTCTTCGTTATGAAGCAATAAAGTCATTTGATCCGACAATGAGGCTCCGCCTGAAGGTTTTATAGTAAGCTGCTGATTTTTCATATTTGATATCGTCTTTTCTATTTTTACTTTATGATAGAAAAACATTTTATCTAAACCTATACCAATATTGACAGCACTAATAAAACGGCGACATAAAACACTGTTAATGATTGATTTAAAAAAAATTACAAGTTTTTTACAGGCTGCTAATCTTCTTATCAAAATGATATGATTTTATCGTTTTGATACAATATTTAGGTTTTATTTCTCTTGTGTTTCAAAATCATTCGATCTGTAATTACTTAATTGATGTTGTTTGAAAAATTACAAATTAATTCAAATAATCATCTTTCAAAATTTGACATTCGCGTAAATGAATCCTAAAACTTTCATAATTTGTCTTTTCCTATGAGTCTTTAAAAAATTTAAAATCCTTATATTTACTTTTTAGTTGACAAAATTACATGATGTAAACAGATAATTCGTGTAGCGTTTGCCAACGTTTTTAAGCAGTCAAGAATGGAAAAAGATATCGTATCAGTAGGATTATTGCCTTTGGGTGATACTACAATACCAAACAACAAATTAAAGAAAGCCGATTTATTACCTGATCCAAAATCCCGATTAGATTCTATGGAAATGAAGGAAAAACCTCTTATGGATTTCACTATTCCTTATAGAGATCTGTCTAATCCTGATACTAAAAAAGAAAGCCTTCATCAACTCATTGACAAACTTAATGTTGAAAAAAGTATTAGATATCAAAGAACCATAGAAGACACCTATTGTAATGTCTATTCTTATGATTATTGTTATTTCTCTAAAGTATATCTTCCGACAGTCTGGTGGACCAATGAAACTCTTGAGAAAATTTTACTGGGACAGGAAATTGAAGCTGTTTTTGAACAAACAGTTGATCGTATCTACTCCAGCGCCATACATGATTGGTTTTTGCAATGGGGATCCTCTTTTGGATGGAAAAGAATGTTTAGTGTTGATGAAATTCAAAATGAAGTAAATAAGAATGGCGGTATTGGGATAATTTGCGCCAAAAGAAAGGAAAAAGGGCTTTCCGGACATATCGTTCCCGTTGTTCCTGAAACAGATATGCATAAAGCGTACAGAGAAAATGACGTAGTGGTTTACCCATTGCAGTCACAAGCAGGTAAATTGAATTATAATTATTTTTCTGAAGTTCGAAAAGACTGGTGGAATGACGAGTTATATTCCTCATACGTGCTTTATTATCATGACTAAATAAAACCAATTGATCACATTGTCAAACATCTAAAATTTTTATTGATTTTCAAGATGTTAACTACTTGGAAATGACATAATAAAAAACTACTTTTGCAACTTAGAAAAAACAAGAATAGCAAAAGTTGTGATTTGTCTATTTTTTTAGCTTAAATTATTGATATAAAAGTGATTAATTACAACGGTAATTTTATAACCCTACTATAAAATTTTACTTTTTAATTTACTTTTTATTCCATATAAGTGTAAAATTTCTGAAATATAAAACCCTATATTTTTAAAAGTAAACGAAGACTTTTTTAATGGAGGCAATCCTGTGCTTAATCCGTTATAAGGTTTCTTGTTCCTGATTTTAACAGGTTGGATTTTATATTTCTAAGTAAAAAATAAAAGATTTAAAATATTTTAATTAACCCTAAAAAAAAGAAATTAGTATAAATGAAAGACAATCAGACAAAAAAATATTATTGGGGAATAGGATTGGAAAACGAAACCTACATGCAATTTGAAGAATCCCTAATAGTTTCTGGTCAATTTATACAAGAAAAAATTGGTTTTGAGAAGTACAGCATTGACTATAGAAAATGCTATAAACCGGAAAGCTTAACTCCAATCTTAAAGAAAGCTTTTAGTGCGAATGAAAACTATACCGTGAGCCGAATGATGAACAGCCATTCGTTGGAAAAACTCGATATCAACTATCAGCACAAAACATTATCACCGGTAAAACCACTACTTGATACCGAAACTGGTGAAGTAAGCGCACAACCAACTGAGAATCCTGAATATCTTGGAAAATCGATCATGGAACTTTTTCTTGAAGATCAGCCATACAATATTCAAAGTATGATTACCCAAAGAAACAAAACAATGGGTTCTGTTCATTTTGATGGTGATTCTATCGAATTTGTAACTAAATATTTTGAAAACAGAACAATCGCTGATTCATGCAAAGAGTTAAAGGCGACTAAAAAATTATTTCTTGATAAAATCAATGAATCCTCTGTTTTAAACGGAAAATTGAATTTTCCGGATTACAACAATGGCCTTAATATGTTCATGACAAATCAGGAAAATCTGGTTTTATTCAATAACGGAACCTATCATTTTCATATTACATTACCTTCGCTAACAAAAGATAGCAGGATTGTTGATTACAATGAATTTGAAAAAACACATGCCAATGCCATTTATTTACTGCAATGGTTTGAACCGTTTTTTATAGCAACTCTTGGAAGCCCTGATATTATGGGTGTGATAAGTGATAAATACAGTCTGGATAAAAAATTTACTTTAGGCTCTATGCGAAACGCAATGTCCCGTTACATAGGTGTGGGAACTTACAATAAAGCAATGCCAAAAGGAAAAATACTAACTTACAATGTAGAGAATTTTAGAAAACTGCTCAAGTTTGAAAAAGAAGAAAACATTTGGTGGCGAGATCAAATTGAAGCCGATATGGAATATGAAATGCTTTCGGAAGTTGGTCTTGATTTTAATCAGGAAAAAATGTACCAAAGCGGGTTTGAGTTTAGAAGCTTTGACGAATTTCCGGCAGAATACTTAAATGATGTCCTTTTTTCTATTATCCTGATTTGTGAGCATTCTTTAAACCTGCCTGATGTTCAATGGGCACATGATAGTAAAGCCTGGAATAACCTGGTTTTTAAAACTTTAAAAATGGGTTACGCTACTAAAATCAATGAGGAAGAAAAGGCCGAAGTTTTAAACTTACTGCAATTAGCTACCCCATCAGATCATAATTACAACACATTAAAATCTGAATTTGAAGCTATTGTAATGTTAGATGAATTTTTCTTTAAAATTTTAGCTGTTTTGCATAACAAATACAAAGACAATAATATTTGTTTGGATGCTATGTATGGCCAAAAAACAAGTTCTCCTCCAAAATGGGATAACTTTAATAAATATCAGACAGAAAGGCATTTACAGCAAATTGGAGTATTTTGCGATAATTAAAGTTTATATAACCGATTTCTAAATATAAAAACATGACAATCCACATTCAATTTATGATGTGGATTTTTTTTATAAGGATAATCAAACTGTTTTAAAAAGAAAATACTTGGGCTCAGGTTTCCTAATCTAACTTTTATAAAAACTAAGTGTAAGATCAGGTATAAATACTCATAAACTATTAGTAAATGATATGTAAATTTATTTCACTTTTCATAAGCTAACTTAATACATGAAGTAAAATGGAAACACCTTCTAAAAACGAGCCAATAAAGTCTTTTAAAAAACAACAAACTTTAAACAAAAATGGTATTTCTGTTCAAAATGCCGGAGTTGTACTTTTAAATAATTTCATCGATATACTATTTCAACGACTTAAATTAACTGAAGAAAGAAAGTTCACAAATCCAGAAAATCAGATTAAGGCTGTCTATTGTTTGCAATATCTTGCTACCGGATTGCCCTACACAGATAAGGAATTTTTATCTCTAAATAAAGTATTGTGCGGCCTTCCTGTAAATAATACTATTTCAAATGAATTTGAAATATCTGAAGACAAAAGGTTACTTATAGATGGATTATTGTACGCTGCAATAGCTTACTGGCCTGAATCAACAAATTCTTCTCCTGATGGTTTTAGAGACAATTGGCTTATTCGCGAAGGAAATCTTTTAGAATTTGAAGATAAATGGCAGCTCACTGTACAAAAAAGAGCTTATGATGTATTACTGCATAAATCTCCTTTTTATTTCTCAGTTATAAAATATCCCTGGATGAACAAACCACTGCATGTTATTTGGAAATCATAAAAAAATCATTTACTTACATACTTATAATATACTAAAATCCGAAAAGTAAAATTATGCCCTGGACTATTCTTGAAAAATTATGGACACGTACCTTGCATCCTTCTAATGTTACTGTTTCAAGTGATAATCAAACCTGGAATACAGAAATAAAAACCTTATACCAATTAGGCATTGGTATGGAAGAAACGCTGCAATTTTTATATTTTGAAAAACCTGATTTTGAAAATTTTAAAGTCTGGATCAATAACAGACAAAGAAGTCATATTACGGAGGATCTTACTGAAGATGTATTGTCTGAACAAGATCTTCAATTTTGGAATACAAATGGATATATCGTCGTAAAAAATGCCATTTCAAAAGAAGATTGTGAAGCTACTCAGCAGGCAATCTGGGATTATTTAAAAATGGATCCGGACAAAGAAGAAACCTGGTATCAAAGACATGAGAATCAAAAAGGCTTAATGCTTAATTTTTCGGATCATGAAACCTTGAATCGAAACAGGCTTTCACCAAAAATAAAAAAAGCATACGAGCAATTGTATAAAACAACCAACCTCTACAAAACAATTGACAAAGTAAGTTTTAATCCTCCGGAAACTGAAGATTTTACTTTTTTAGGGAGTCTGCTTCATTGGGATATTAGTTTAAAGCCTCCTTTTGCATTTGGACTTCAGGGACTACTCTATCTTACTGACTGTGATGCAAACGACGGTGCTTTTCATTGTGTTCCGGGATTTCATAACAAAATAGAAGAATGGATAGCGAATCTTGCACCTCATCAAAACCCAAGAGATTTGGCAGTCGAAACACTACAATCTGAACCTGTTATTGGTAGCGCGGGCGATTTTATAATCTGGAACAACACGTTGCCACATTGTGCAACGCCCAATAAAGGAAAAACCCCAAGAATGGTGCAATATCTTACTTATTTACCCAATGATTATAATACTTTAGGAGAATGGGTTTAAATACTAAGGAAGAATAATCCTTATTGGCTTATTCTTCCTTAGCATTTATATTATGTATTTCTAATGCTTTTTACTTTCTGTTTCTCATCCATCTTTCGACAGGTTCGAGAACGGTGTTTACAATGGTAACTAAAAATGTACAGATCAAAGTTTCTGCAAAATAACCTGATGCGGCAATACATCCAATCGCTGCACTACACCATATTGTAGCTGCAGAATTTAATCCGTGTACATTGGGACCTTCTCTAAAAATAACTCCTGCACCCAAAAAACCAACTCCCATAACCACCTGAGCTGTAATACGGGTTACATCGATATTGGGCGCATTTGCAGCCACTTTTATTGATAGCAATACAAATGCAGCAGCTCCGGTTGCCACAAGCATATTGGTTTTTAAACCGGTTTCTTTATGATGCCATTGTCGCTCAAAACCTATAATTAATCCAGCAAATAAAGCGATTACAAGTCGGGTGAAAAATTCTGTCGTACTCAAAATTAAAATGATTTTATAAGATTAAAAGTGTGGTCTTGCTGATCAAAATCATCACTTTATATGTAAATAAATTTAAAGTATTAAATATAAAAAATATTATTCATAATGTAAAGCTTCTATCGGATCCAGTTTAGATGCTTTTAAGGCAGGATAATAACCAAAGAAAATACCCGTAATCGCACAAACCAAAAACGAAAGTATTACAGAAGATTCAGAAATTAAAGTGGGCCAGTGCAGCAAGAATTGTATCAGCTCAGATGCGATAATTCCCAATACAATTCCAATTAATCCTCCGGTTAAACTGATTAATATCGCTTCGACCAAAAACTGCAGCAAAATATCTCTTCCATTCGCGCCTATAGACATACGCAAACCAATTTCTTTAGTTCGTTCTGTAACCGATACATACATGATATTCATAATTCCGATTCCGCCAATCAAAAGCGAGATTCCAGATATCGCTGTTAATAATACGGTTAGTAACTGACTTGTTGAACTAAACGTATTGATTAATTCAGCCTGGGTTCGTACCGAGAAATCATCTTCATCTTTGGCTTTTAACCGATGTGCTGTACGCATAATTTGTTCGATTTCATCTGTTGCCAATTGCGTCTGACTTTCGTCTATTGTCGAAGCATAAATATTTTGAAGATAAATTGAGTTGGTTATTCTTTTTTGCACTGTACTAAAAGGCGCGATAATAATATCGTCCTGATCCTGTCCAAATGCGTTCTCTCCTTTGGATTGTAAAACCCCTATAATCCTGAACGGAATTTTATTAAATCTAATAATCTGTCCTATTGGATTTACCCCATACGGAAATATATTGTCTACAACAGTCTGACCAACCAAACAGACTTTATTTGCCGTATGTACATCTGATTCTCTAAAAGCAATTCCTTCTTTAAGCGGCCAGTCCCTAATTTTGAGATAATCGACACTTACACCCTGCATGCTCGTTGGCCAGTTTAAAGCTCCGTTAATAGCCTGACCTTTACTGGAGACTGCAGGAGAAATGGCATTTAAGTGTTTTGATTCTTTTTTGAGTGCATCGACATCACTAAGTGTTAAGGTTTGAACACTCGAAATATCCAAACGCGCTCCGGCAGTCACATTACTGTTTGGACGAATTGTAATCATATTAGATCCCATACTGGACAATTGATCCTGAATGCTTTTTTTAGAACCCTGCCCTATTGCAACCATTGCAATTACAGAAGCAACACCAATAATAATCCCGAGCATAGTCAATAATGCACGAAGTTTATTACGGCGAAGTGCTTTTAAGGCGATTAGAAAAAGATTAGCTATTTTCATATTTATAATCTTCATCTACATGAAAATCAGCCAGCATTTGCTTGGCCGATTTTATGTTTTGGTTATTAAAGTCTTTTGTTACTCTTCCGTCACGAAGTGTGACTGTTCTACTGCTAAATGCCGCTATATCCGGTTCATGTGTTACAAAAATGATTGTTTTTCCCTGTGTATTCAATTCCTGAATCAAAGCCATGATTTCGTAGGAAGTTCTGGTATCCAGATTTCCAGTGGCTTCGTCCGCCAGAATCATTACAGGATCATTTACTAAAGCTCTCGCAATAGCGACACGCTGCTGTTGTCCGCCCGAAAGCTGATTCGGAAAGTGATCCAGTCTGTCAGCAAGTTTTACAGCTTCCAGGGCATTTATAGCTCTTTCTCGTCTTTCCTTCGTCGAAATTTTGGAATTATATAACAATGGAAGTTCTACATTCTCTATTGCCGACGTACGGGCTAAAAGATTATACGACTGAAAAATAAAACCAATCTTGGTATTTCGTAATGCTGCAAGTTCATTTTTAGATAATGATTTAACATTTACTCCGTCCAGTATATAATTCCCATCAGTTGGTTTATCCAGGCATCCTAAAATATTGAGCATTGTTGTTTTTCCTGAACCGCTGCTTCCCATAATGGTAATAAATTCGCCTTCCATTACATCAAAAGAAACCCCTTTTAAAGCTCTTACGGTTTCTGATCCCATGGTGAATTCTCTTTTAAGGTCTTGTATTTCAAGAATCTTTTTTCCCATCACAATTTCTTTTGTATTCTCAACTGATATCATCTTTTTCCTCCGCCTCCTCGTTTTGGCATAAACGGACTTGAATCTGTCGCTTTAGTTCCTTTAGCCTGCTTTAATGCATTAACTCCTGTAACGATTTCATCCTGAGCCGTTATCCCTTTAATAATCTGCACATTAACATCATCATCTAATCCTATTCGAATATGTTTCGGGATAATCGAATCGCCTACTTTTTTCCACACAATTGCTTTTTTATGATCAATCGTATCGGGTGTTTTACTATTTAATGACGAATTGCCTCCATATTTGTTTCCATTTTTATCTTTATGTCCGCCTTTATGATTTCCTAAAGATAATTTCCTGATTTTATATTGTTTTCCTAATGTAGAATCAGGCTGAAAAGCAATGGCTTTCGCCGAAATAAGCAAGGTATTCTTTACTTCGTTGGTGTAAATAATAATATTAGCCGTCATTCCGGGCTTTAACTTTAAATCGTCATTTGGAGCGTTGATAATGGTTGTATAAGTAACAACATTTGATGAAATTGTGGGTTGCAGACGTACTTCGATCACAGTACCTTTAAACACATCATCCGGAAAAGCATCAACAGTAAAAGTTGCACTTTCTCCTACTTTTATATTCCCCACGTCGGCTTCATCAACAGAGGCCTGAACCTGCATTTTGGTTAAATCCTTGGCAATACTAAATAAAGTTGGTGTATTTAAACTCGCTGCTACAGTTTGTCCTTCGCTCACTTTTCTGGATAAAACAGTTCCGTCAATGGGTGAAAATATGTTAGTAAAAGAAAGGCTTTTTTGTACAGATCGCAATTGAGCTGCAACACTGTTTACATTATCTCTTGCTACTTCGTACAAGTTTTTTGCCGTTTCAAAATCGGCTCTGCTGATTCCTCCGGCTTTGTATAATTCATTTTGTCTGTTGAAATTAGATTGCTGATAACTCAGGTTATTTTTTGCCAATTGCAAATTGGCTGTAATTTGCTGTACTTGAGCCATCAATAAGGATTGATCTATTTGAGCCAGTAATTGTCCTTTTTTTACCACCGAATTAAAATCGATAAATACTTTTTGTATCGTTCCCGAAACTTGTGTGCCAACTGCTACGGTATCTACAGGCTGTATTTTTCCGGTAGCCGTAACACTGGTTGCAATATCTCCATAATGTGGTTTTTCTGTAATCAATTCTACTTTATTACCATCTTTATGAAAAATAAAATATCCTATACAGCCTATAAGTAAAACTCCAATAATGATGATGATTACTAATTTACTTTTTTTCATTTTGCTCTTTTTATAGTTTGATTGAATCTCCTTTATAGAAATCGTATATTTTTAAACTTACAACAGCATTGTATTTTGCCTGTATAAAATTTTGAAATGCCTGAACATATAAATTCTTTTCGAGTAAATAATCTACTGTACTAATACCTCCTAATCGCAATTGCTCGTTGGCAATTCGATAATTCTCTGTGTTGGCATCAAGCTGTTCCTGGGCGGCCGTAAACTGAGATTGCGCATTAAGCACATTAATATAAGCCTGCTCTACTTTTTGAGAGAGCACCGTTTCTGTATTTGTAACATTGAGTTTAGACTGATCAATGGCGATTTTTGACTTTTCGACACCTGTTTTGGCAATCCGGTTGTTAAATATCGGAACTGTTAACGAAAGTCCCAGACGCTGATAAAAGTTATTGTCTAATTGTGCAGGATAAGGTGTATTTTGATTATCTGAATACCCTGAAGCCAAAGTTCCGCTTGCGCTAAGTGTGGGTAAAAAACTGGCTTTTGATTTTTGTAGTTCTAAATCGGCAGCTTCTTTTTCTAACAAAATGCTTTTTACTTCAGGTCTTTGTTCTAAAGCTATTTTTTGCGCTTCTTCCAGATTGATCACCGGCAAAGTAGCCTCGAGGGTTTCCGGTTTTTGAATATTTAATTGATATCCAGATGGAAGCTGTAGTAATTGTTTTAAAGTCAGAACATTTTGGCGCTCGGTATTTTGAGAAGCGATTAAATTAAAATTATCTGTTGCCAATTGTGCTTTTAACAAAACAAAATCTTTTCTGGCAATGCTACCGGCATTGTATTTTAATTCTCCTAATTTGAGTTGTGCTTTCGAGGTTTCTACAATTTCGTTCAAATACACACTATTTTCCTTTGCCAGTAAAATGGTCAAATAAGCTTGAGTAATTTGAATGGTAATATCGTTTTCTGCAGCCTCTGCATTAAACTGAGCTGATTTGATAAAGAGTTCTTTTTGTTTAATATCATTATTCAGATAGCCACCATTGTATATAACCATCGATGAACCCAATGAATAATTGCCTGCAAAACTCGATTGGGTCTGAAAACCTCCTACGACCGGATCTGCATTTTTTGCATTGGTAAACGTTTGCGAAGCATTTCCCATAAGATTCGGAAGCTTTGCTGCCTTAGACAACAGCAAATCCTGTTCTGTAGATTTAGTTGTTAGCCGTAAGGTGTTAATTTGAATATTCTGCTGTTTTGCATAAGCAATACATTGTTCAAGATTCCATACTTTAGGTAATTGATTTTGTTCAATCGTTTGTGCTGCAATATGTGCCGAATGAAGAATCAAAATCACCATTAAAGTATTTATCATAAATGACCTCATACCTGAATTTAATTTAAATTAAAAAAATAAATTATAACCTGAGACTTAGATAATAAAAATGTTTTAAGCGTATTATGGATTTGATTAAAAGGGGAAATTAAATACATTATTCATATTAATAACAGATAAAACGAATAAACATATCAAATATAGTTATTATTTTAACACTTTTTCAGAAGTATATCCCATTTTAATCATAAATAAAACATAAATTAATTAGAAATAAAAGCTGACGTTTTCTGACCAACGATTAACGATATTTCCGATGCTTTTTCATCATTATTTTATAAAACTTATGCTTTACAATTTCGGCAGATATGATATAGGCTGCAATTAGTAAAAACATCCATATATAGAGCATAAAGGGCAATTTTACAAAATCAAACCATCCAGAAAATGGTGTGAAGGGCAATACCAGAACAAATGAGACTATTACTGCCGTTGCAATGGTTAAATATTTGCCGGGCAAGCTCTTAAAAAATGGTAATCTGGTTCGAACGACCAATACAATTAAAGTTGCCGAAATTACAGATTCGATAAACCATGCCGTTTGAAATTCTTTTTCTTTGGCATGAAAAATAAATAATAGAACACCAAACATCAGAAAATCAAAAACGGAGCTTAAAAGGCCAAAAACAATCATAAACTTTCTGATAAAGGCAATATTCCAACGTTGTGGTTCCTGTATATTCAGTTCATCGACACGATCTGTAGCGATTGCCATTTCCGGAAAATCAGTTAAAAGATTGGTGAGTAAAATTTGTTTGGGCAATAAGGGTAAAAAAGGAAGAAATAAAGAAGCTCCTGCCATACTAAACATGTTTCCAAAATTGGCACTTGTTGCCATAAAGATATATTTCATGGTATTGGTAAATGTTTTTCTGCCTTCGACAATACCATTTGTTAAAACCCCCAGATCCTGACTCAGTAATACAATATCTGCGGCCTCTTTGGCTACATCTACTGCGGTATCTACAGATATACCCACATCTGCGGTATGGAGTGCCGGAGCATCATTTATACCATCGCCCATAAAACCTACTACATTTCCTCCGCTTTTTAATATTGCTATGATACGTTCTTTTTGGTTGGGCTCAACTTCGGCAAAAATATCGGTACTAGTTGCCTGATGCATCAATGCAGCTCTGGTCATTTTTTGCAATTCGGCGCCTGTCAATATTTTAGGATCTTTTATACCTACCTGCAAAGCCAGACTTTTTGCTACAAGCGCATTGTCTCCAGTAATAATTTTTAGTTTTACTCCCAGTGTATTCAGTTTTGTAATTATTGCTTCTACATTTGGTTTTGGAGGATCAAATAAAGTTATAAATCCTAAAAAGATCATGTCTTTTTCATCTTCACGGGTAAAGCCTTTTGCATCAGAAACCGGTTTGTAAGCAACACCTAAAGTCCTGTAACCTGCTTCGCTTAATTTTTCATATTGTTGCTGAATTGAGGCTTTAGAATCTGATATCTCTGATAATTTTCCTTCGGCAATTTCGACCTTGCTACAAATCGTTAATATCGAATTTAAAGCTCCTTTGGTTATAGCCAGATTTTCTTTTTCTCCTTTTACTACAATGGTCAGACGTTTTCGGATAAAGTCGTACGGAATCTCCGATTCAACCGTATAAGTATTTAATGTTTCTTTATAAGACAGGCAAATCGCTTCGTCGATTGGGTTTCTAAATCCCTGCTGCATCGAGGCATTTAACCAGGCATAATCCAATACTTTATCGTTATGGTTTCCGTTGATATCGAGAGTATCCTTTAAATTTACTTTGCCTGCGGTTATGGTTCCTGTTTTATCAGAACAAAGAATATTCATGCTTCCGATATTTTCGATCGAAGAAAGACGTTTTACAATTACCTGTAATTTCGCCATTCGTTTTGCGCCTGTCGAAAGATTGACGCTAATAATTGCAGGAAGTAATTGTGGTGTCAACCCTACTGCAAGTGCCAGTGAAAATAGAAAAGAATCTAGTATAGGTTTATGAAGAAAAACGTTTACACCAAAAATAATAATAACAAGAACCAGCGTAACTTCCATAAGCAAATATCCAAATTTGCGTATTCCGAGTTCGAAATCTGTTTCTGGTGCTTTTAACTGAAGATTGGTTGAAATTTTCCCAAATTCTGTTTGTTTTCCGGTTGCCATCACCAGCGCAGTTGCTTTTCCGCTAATAACACTTGCTCCCATAAACAAGGTATTGCTTCTTTTAGAAAGTACAGTATCTGCCGGAAGTGGTTTGCCACTGCTCTTTTCTACCGGAAAGGTTTCTCCCGTAAAAGCGGCTTCATCGACAAATAATTCTTTTGAATCTATAATGAGACAATCACCCGGAATAATGTCGCCTGCAGATAATGTGACTACATCGCCCGGAACAACTTCTTCTACAGCTATTTCGTTTGAAGTTCCGCCGCGGATAACCCTGCATTTTAAGCGAACCATTTTCAATAATTCTTTTACAGCATTTGCGGCTCCTTTTTCCTGCCAAAAACCAAGAAGACTGCTGAGAATTATAATGCTGAGAATTATTAAAGCATCTGAGATATCTCCTAAACCGGCAGATAGTATCGCGGCGATAATAAGCAAAATGGTTATCGGACTTTTAAACTGAGAAATAAACAGAATAAACATCGAAGTATTGGCATTGCTTTTTAAGGTGTTGGGGCCATATTTCTTTAGTCTTATCGAGACTTCTGAATCGTCAAGCCCATTTGAACCTGCATTTACTTTTTTATAAGCTTCTTCAATACTTAAATTCCAAAAACTGTTTTCGACATCAGAATTAGTTTCCATAAATTACTCATTAAATGATTCTTATAAAGATAACTAAAAACTTACTAATCTTTTTATCATTTAACTTATGCAATCTCAAATGAATCTAATTTCCAGAAAATTAAGCCTCTAATGTTCTGTTTCATGCATTTGATTTTTGAGAATGATTTTTAACTGTGGCGCAAATTCCAGTCCCCATTTGTCAAGTGCAGAAATTAAAGGCATCAAAGATTCTCCTGATGCTGTTACATAATACTCTACTTTTAGAGGAATTTCATTATAAACTGTTTTTCCTAAAAGCCCGTGATATTCTAATTCTTTTAATTGATTTTGCAATACACGCTTAGTAATACCATTAATGGCAGTAACAAGATCCTTAGGCCGTTTTATACCTTTGGAAATTTCATCCAGCAAACAAAATTTCCATTTAGAGCCCACTACTTCCATAGCAACATTAAGTCCGCAATTATAATCAATGGGTATTTTTCGCTGATACATATTACATTTCTTTTTAAAAGTACAAAAGTAAAGACAAATGCTGTTTTTCTGCAGAAAATCAATGGTGATTAATTTGTCACTATATGATTAATTCGTCCCTTATTGTCGTATTTGTCTGGAGTTTACATATTTGTTGCTTCAAATTTTAATATATCAGATGAAAAGACTCGTAATTATAGTGCATCCAAAAATTGAAAATTCTGTAATAAACAAAAGATGGATTGAAGAATTAAAAAAACACCCTGATCAATATACGCTTCATAATTTGTATGAGGTATATCCTGATGAACAAATTGATTTTGAAAAGGAACAACAATTAATAGAACATCACGATACCATTGTATTTCAGTTTCCGTTATATTGGTTCAATTGTCCTCCACTCTTAAAAAAATGGCTTGATGAAGTATTATTGTACGGATGGGCTTATGGGAGTAAAAGCGGTTACAAAGTCGCGGGCAAAAAAATTGCGTTGTCTGTTTCTGCCGGTATTAATGAGGAAGATTATAGTGAAAACGGAAAGTATAAATATACCCTGGAACAACTTATGGCTCCTTTTGAAATTACTTTTAACTACATAAAAGCCGACTACAAATCTTTATTTGCCTTTTATGGTGCAGAACATAATGCAATTGAGGAAAGAATAGAAAAGAATACTCAGGATTATATTTCATTTTTAGAATCCCTTTAATAATTTGTAATTGCAATATTTACATGACCCCAAACTGTATTTTCCTGATAAAGAAGATACAGTTTGGTTGTTTACTTCTATATTTATAAAACTTCCGATAAAAGTCATCTTAGCTTTTTCTAATTCTTTATTAAACCATGTCTACAGCATTAGAAAATGTACTCTAAAATTGAGTGATAAAGAAAAAAAAGAAATATTTTTCTTATCCAAAAACAAACCTAAACAAAAGGATTACAAGATATTAACTCAATATTTTTTTATTTTTTTAAGATTTTTTTATTTTTTTGAATTATATTTCAAAACTAAAAATTCAATTTAAACGTAATTATCTGAAACGATAGTCTTCTAATAAGATAAATTCAATTCACTGTTACGTTTTTGGAAAAATATTGAAATTTATCTTATTCCTGATTATCGTTGTTTTTACTAAATTTAAGATTGTTTAAGTGTGGAGAAAATAAATGTACTAAGATTAAAAAAGACTTTAGCTTATCTGGAAAGCAAACAGCGTGAATTAAAACGAAATCACGAAAATGACACCCGAAGTATTGAATCTATGATCAAATATCTGAAAAAAGATATGCTGGAACAGTTTAAGCTAAGTAATTACGACATATATATTAAAGGCGAAATCCACAATACAGAAATTTTTATTCAGAGTGTACAAAGTATTATAGACAGTAATTCTAGATAATCTTAGTTAGACAAAAAGAAAAACTGTTTTAAAAAAGCCATGAAATAAAGTTTGATTTTTATATAAATTCAATACATCGTTTTTAAGTACTGAAGCATTATTTTTAAGATGTGATTTCAGGTCCTTAACTATTACTCTCTTTGTTTTATAGCTATTTAGCACTATTAAATCGTTAATCTCTTCCATAAAAGAGGTATTGCCACGTAAACGTTTGTTAAACAGGCACACTAAAAATACAGAACCTTTTTTTTCCAGTTTCAAAAAGTCTGTTAATTCTAATGTATTGTAAACTACAAAAATAAAACGATTCAAATCTTTTAATTCAGTTTGATTGTCTGCCAATAAAGGGTTTTCGATAAGGTTAAACTCATTGATGAGTTCTTTCTTAAACATTTTAAAAAAAAGTCCTTTATTGTCCCGTACTAAAACTTTTGTTTTTTCTCTTATCATTCTGTTACAGCTTTAAAACCATTCATTCAAAAAAAACATTTCGAATCAAAAATATATACAAAAATACCTTAGTAAAAAAACAATCAGCATCTACAAAAAAACATAAAAAAATCAAAATAAGACATTTACAACTATTATCTCTCCAAAAAAACATCACAAAATGGCAAGCAAATAAGACCGCTTATGCGGTCTTATTTGCTAGATTAAAAAATAAATCCTGAAATGATTTTCCAAAAAAAATGCAATAAGTAAAAAAGAGAATTACAAATTGACTAGTGTGATTCCTTAAAATATGATTTAATTTTTCTGTTATTAAACTGCTTGTATGGCTATATTACGGGTCTTTCTTCCGCTTTTATTATTACCTGACCGGTCTTCAATTGGAGCATCATAGGCTTTGGCTTTAAATAGTTCAATCTCATTATCGCATGAAATTTTATCGTCAAACATGATACTCATGGCTATAATTTTTCCATTAAAAGCTTTTAGGTTAAAATATCTTTTGTTGTCGGGAGTTTTTTTTCGGAAAAATTTCAGGTCTTCCTGCGAATTGGCTTTTACAGATTCAATTCCTTTTATGCACATAAATTTTCGGGTATATGTTCCACTTCTCAAAATAACTTCTTCTTCGCTATTTATGAAATCAAATAAATATTCTCCGTTTTTGTTTTTATTAATTACAAATTTTTCCATTCCTAAATTAATTTTGATGTAATCCTGATATTAAATTATACTTGTTTTAATCATTAAAAATGATCTTAAATGTGGTTCCTTTTCCTACCTGACTTTCTACAGATACTCTTCCGTTCATTGACTCTATCTGATTTTTTGTAATGTATAACCCAATTCCGTTTGCCTCTTCATGCTTATGAAATGTCTTATACATTCCGAATAGTAAATGCCCGTATTTTTCAAGATCGATGCCTAAACCATTGTCTTTTATAGTTAATACTTTCTTTTCGTTTTCTATAAAAAAATCAAATTCAATCGTCAAATGTTTATCCGGATTGGCATACTTGATTGCATTTGTACATAAATTTTGCAGGACACTTTCAAGATAGGCCGGATTAAAATTGATTGTTGCTTTTTGAGGAATCTTGTTAATAATTGTTGCATTATTTCTATGGCTGTACGCATTTACAATATTCAAGACTCTTCCCAGATAATCATTTAAATTCAAAGGTTTTACAATAATTTCAGCATTATTTTCAATGTTAATTATTTGAGACAAATCTTCAATTGTCTTGCTGAGATCATTAGAAACCGTACGCAGGTATTTCATGGTTTCGCGCTTTTCGGCAAAATTTTCTTCTAAATCGATCATGTCCAGAAGCAATTTAAAATTTCCTGCATGCGAGTTTAGGTTATGCGATACGATATGAGAAAAATTCAGTAATCTGTTGTTTTTTTCGCTATAGAGTTCCATTTTTTTCATCAGTTCCAGCTCTTTTTCTTTTTGAGATGAAACATCTGTGTATGTTCCCACAACTTTTAATGGTTTACCATTTGCATCGCGTTCTACTACTTTGCCTCTGCTAAGAATCCATTTGTATTTTTTATTGGGAGTCAGGATACGATGAAAATATTCATAACATGATGTCTTGTTTTCAAAATGATCATTAAGAGCTGTGTTGTATTTTTTAAGATCATCAGGATGCACTAAATCGTCCCATGATCCCGGAACCGGAATATCATTTGAAGAATCTGATTCTAGTATTTTTAAAGATTGTGCCGAATAATGAACTGCGTTTTGAGTCAAATCCCAATTCCAGATACCTGAATTTGATGTTTCTAAAGCAAACTTAAAGCACTCTTCTGAAATTTTAAGCTTTGAGTCCTGCACTTTTAAATCTGTAATATCGGTTACACGTCCGTATAATTCTATACTTCCGTCATTGTTTATTTCTCTTTTAGATGTGACTTTAAACCAGCATAATCCTTTTATGGGTAAGTGAACCCTGAAAGCAATATTCCATTTTTGCCCTTTTTTGATAGAATTAATCAGAGATTGTTTTACAGAAATTTTATCTTCTGTATGAATTCGATCATAAACAGAAAGAATTGTTGTAGTAAACATATCATTGGGCAGGATTTCAAACATTTCGTACGCCGAATCGCTTATAAACGGCATATCGTAATCATTATGCTCTGAAATCGTAAATACAAAAAAAGCATCCTGAATTTGATCAAATAGTTTAGATTTCAAAACATTAGTACTTTTATTTTTTTTTGTTTTATAAAAATCGAATTCCATACTCTTATTTTTTAAAATAACATTACTTAATATTTAAAACACTTATGACTTAATAAAATCTGGTTGATTAACTTCTATAAAATATATAACAAAAACCTGTTTTTATTGCAACATATAATGACAAGGAGAGATTTCGGTAACCTTTTCTAATTGCATATCCTTAACTATCATACATTCTCTCTCCGTTGCCATTTTTCTATTTCTTAAAATTTATTTTTTAAGTAATAAGTATCTATTTGCTGATCAGACGGTCATCTTCTAAAAAAATTGACCTGCTTTGTATAAATTCCAAAAAACACAAACATAAAACCGTCTGCAGCAACAAAAAGATTATTTTAAGCCAGGCAGTTTCGCCTCGATGATTGAATGATTTTGCAATCTCTGAATTCTTCTTTCTACCTGACTTTACAAAAATACTTCCAATAAAATCAATACTTTATAGAATAATGTACGGCTTGTTGTAGAATCATTTCTACAGAAAATACTCCTAAATTGAAACTGTTAATCACAAAAAAAACAGGAATCTTTTGATTCCTGTTTTTTTTATCATACTATTCGGTAAAGAAGCGCTTCAACCTCAGGTCATATTTTCTATTCATCATAATAAAGCTGAAAAAACTTGATCAGATCAGCGAGATTATCAATTTCCAGTTTTTCGAAAATCCTGTTTTTATAAGTACTTACAGTTGTTTTTTTAAGATTTAGCAGTTCTAATATTTCCAGATTACCGTATCCTTTAATCAATAACTGAGCGACTTCTATTTCTCTGTTTGACAAGAGGTCTAAAGGATTTGTAGGCTTTTTTGAGATATACGAATCTAAAATTCTGTCTTTGATATTTTGCGTAATATATTTTCCTGACGAAATCATGGTATTAATAGCATTTTTCATTTCATCTTCTGTCGTTTCCTTATTCAGGTATCCTGAAGCGCCTGCATTCAAATATCGCATTGCGTATATATTTTCATCATAAGCCGAAAATATTAGTATTTTAATATCCGGCTGCAATGTCTTGATTTCTGATATTACATTTATACTGTTACCATCGGGAAAGTTTACATCTAATATTAGTAAATCTACTTTTACTTCTTTTAAAATATTAAACGTCTCTTTAAAATTTCCTGCTTTATAAATTGTGGCGTTCAAAAAAACCTCTTTGATGATAAGAGAAACGCCTTGTCTTACGACACTATGATCATCTGCGACTAAAAAAATATAGCTGTTGTTTGGTGAATTCATTTTCCTTTACATAAATTAAAATTATTGCAGCTCTATTCTCTAATTAATTGCTTCTTTATACTATTGGTAAATTACAAAATATATTTATGTTATTTATACTTTAAACCAAACTTAACATCAAATTAAATAGTATCGTTGTGCCTTTGCCTTCCTTACTTAGCACGTTTATTTCGCCACCAAATAATTCAACAATTTCTTTGCACAAATTAAGTCCTAAACCTACTCCAAGATCATTCACTTTTCCTGAAACGGTTCCCTGATAATAAAGTTCAAATATATTTTTTAAATCATTTTCTGAAATACCAACTCCATTGTCTTTGATTTCGACTTTTAAATTAATTTTTTTATCCGTTACTTTTTCAAAATCAATCTTAATCAATATCAATCCGTTGTTTGTAAACTTATTGGCATTTCCTATAATGTTGTAAAAAAGCTGATGTATTTTTGCTGCATCAGAATAGACTTCAAAATCAGAAATCAAATTAGAATTAACCTCTATTTTATTTCCTTTGCTTTCTACCAGCGAGGTCATCGAATAAATAATCTGACCGATTTCTTCTTTTAAATGAAATTGTTTACTGTTTAATCTGGGAGCATAATTTTCATCTTTAGAATATTCTAAAATTTGATTTGCTAAAAGAAGCAGTGAATTTGTTGTAAACTGAATCGATTTAAAAGTTTCTTTTATTTCCGGATCTTTTATCGAAGAACTTATCATTTTACTATAAATAGTAATGATGCTGAGAGGTGATCTGATTTCATGGCTGATCATTCCCATAATTCTATTTTTAAAATTAAGGCTTTCTCTAATTTTGAGCTGAGCGATTGTTAATCTGTTTTCATACTGAAAAGCCATTCTCGTAAAACTAAAGAGTATGATTGATATCACAAACATCAACAATATCAAAATGGCGATAGTATAACTTCTGACTATTTTATTTGAGTTGTATTGATTTTGTAACTGCTTTTGAGTATTATCCTGAAGTGTATTTAAAGATTTGTTGTAATTAGGCATTATTTCTGCTTCTAAGTCCAGCAACTTGTTGTTGAGTTCTGTTAATTTAGAATTCTGATCCTTTAAATTTGCAAACGACTTTTTTAAATGTTGAAATTGATTTTCGTAATATTTATTGGTTGTATTAAATAAATTATTAAACTGTTCTTCGATGCTTCCGGTTACAACTTTATTATTGTATTTCATTGTAACCGTTATATTTAATTGCTCTTTCTGCACATTCATTTTTCCTGCCAGAGCATCACCAAGCCTGGAAAATAATCCTTTTCTGGATACACTGTCAACTTTTATATATGAGTCTGTTTTGATGCTGTCTAAAATCTTCTTGTATTCAAATTTATTTAGCCTGAATGGCTTTGATAAGTTGCTTTTATCCGGGTTGGTTCCTATTTCAATAATAGAATCAATATCTGCTTTTAAAGACTCAATGGTATGTTCTGACTGATTCTTTTCTTTAAGAATCTTCATAAAGTCTTTGTTGTTTTTGGTAATCACAGCCAAACTATCGATTAAACGGCTGATTTCGTTTAATGAAGTGGTATAATTATTAAAAGATGCTTCGTCTTTATTTTTAGTATAGGTGCTAAAACTCTTTTGAGAATCTATAAATGAATTATTTATCCTTCCGGTAAAATGCGAAACCTGATTGATAGAATTCATCGAATCTAAAGCTTTAGACATTTCAGATTCATTAGAAGATTCATTGTACCAAATGATTACAACTATTAATTGCAAAAAAATAACACATGCGATTAAAGTGTAATGAATTATTTTTCTGTGTCTGAATTTTAGCTTCAGGAAACTAAACGTATTATTCAAAAAATGTTTTCTAATCAAAATTTATATTTTTAAATGATAAAAAATAATGAGTATAGAACAAAATCAATAACTCAAATAATTATTTAATTAGGTTTCTGAAGTATCATCATAAATGATGTACTACATCTTTGAGTAAATATTTTTTTTTTAGATTTTAATTTGTGTATCACGAATCAAAATCAATCGACATTAATAGCTTTTATTGTGCAAAAAACGTAGTATTCTTTTGCGTAACAATTAAGCAAAGTTCCTGCAAATTAACACGAACTATAACGACAATAAATATTTAAAAGAGATTTGGGGTAATCCTTTTAATTGATTAAATAGGCTTAAACAATGTACATATTTTAATTTGTTTTTGGAATATAAATATGCTTTATTTTTTTTATGAGTTGCAAAAGTAGCAGGCTCTAAGTTAATATCATGTAGAACATTCTAAAACTATATGTAGAACTTATTCTACAAATTAAACGCTTTTTTTAAATTAAATTTTATAAAATGCAACATCAATCAGATCGTTAAAATAAACGATCTGATATACAAACCGGATTAAAAGTTAATCTAAAGATCCAACGTTTCCTGTTCTTGTTAATACTCCCCAGCTTTGACTTTCTCCTTTAATGGCTCTTTTAATGGCTCTGAACAAAATAACATACATTAATTGTCGATATACAAATCGTTGCGGAATAAGCCAGATTAATTTACTCAGTTTTTCTTTTTCAAAAATAAAAGCAATCACACTCACCAGCATATCAACGAGCATAAAAATGAGGTAATAAATACCTATTTTATGCAGACTTTCTGTATCATTATGGTTCCAGATTAAACTTAAAATCAAAATTAAATCTGCCAATGGAGCAAAAACAGGAAGCACAATCTGAAAAATTAATACATTCGGCAGCGAAACCATTCCGAGGCCTTTGTACTTTGGATTAAAACAGGCATCACGATTTTTCCAGAATGCCTGCATAATACCATAACTCCAACGGAAACGCTGTTTCATAAATTCATTTAAAGTTTCCGGTGCTTCGGTCACAGCAACAGCTTCTACACAGTTTACAATTCGATAATTGTTTCGTAGAATTCTAATCGTTAAATCACAATCTTCGGCAAGTGTATCTGTGGTAAAACCTCCGGCTTTTTCGATTGCTTCTTTTCTAAATGCGCCAATTGCTCCGGGTACCACCGTAATTCCGTTAATTAAATCAAAAGCCCTTCTGTCAAAATTTTGTGCCGTTGTATACTCGATACTTTGCCATTTTGCCAGCATGGTGTTTTCGTTTCCTACTTTTACATTTCCCGCAACCGCCCCTACTTGTTCATTGTTCTTAAACTGCAACGTAAAGCACTTCATTAACTGCGAAAGTGCATCGGTTTTAAGTTGTGTATCTGCATCAATACAAACCACATAATCACTTTGGGTTATTGCTATTCCGTGATTAAGTGCAGATGCCTTACCTCCATTTACTTTGGTATGTACTTTTACCACATCGTGATTTTTAAACGCAGTATCTACCTGACTGAATGTACTGTCTTTTGAGCCATCATCAACAAAAATAATATCAAAATTAGGATAATCCTGTCTGAGCAGATTATGAAGCGTTTTAACGGCATTTACTTCTTCATTATAAGCTGGCACAATAATGCTCACTTTTGGATGATTTGCGCTTATTTCGTTATAATTTAACGGATATTTATAATCTTTCCATTTTTTCAAAAAGGCCATAACTGCCATTAATAAAATTCGGAAGAAACCTAACAAAATGGCAATCCAGAATACAGCTGTGATAAAATGTCCGAACCAGTATCCCAAATCAAAAATAATATTATCAATTGTCATCATGTTTCCTTTTGCCTTAGGCATGATTTCGTTTTTCGTTTTTCCTAATAACTTCGAAACGGTGGTAAACTGAATTCCTTTGTCTTTAAAATATTTTATAATTCGCGGCAAAGCTTCTACAGTTGATTCTCTGTTTCCTCCCGCATCATGAAGTAATATAATTCCTTTGGTTGGATCAGCTTCATATTGTCTGACTACTCTTGCGTAAACACTATCTGCCGAAACGCCTTTTTCCCAATCATTAGGATCGATACTTTCTCCAACAGTATAATAATTCTGAGCTTTGCTAAGTGCAACAGGTCTAAGCTCTGCTTCTGTTGTAGGTTCAGCATCTGCATTGTAGGGCGCTCTGAAAAGCACAGTACTTCTGCCTGTAACTGCTTCAATAAGCAAACGTGTCGTTTCCATTTCGGCCGAAGCTCTTTCTTTGCTTACTAATGCAATATTGGGATGTGTAAAAGTATGGTTTCCAATCTCGTGTCCTTCTTCATAAATTCGCTGTAAAAGCGGAATATTATTTTCTCCCTGAAGTCCTACTACAAAAAACGTTGCCGGTACTTTTTCCTGTTTTAAAATATCTAAAATTTGTGGGGTATAAGTTGGATCCGGCCCATCATCAAAAGTTAATATAACTTGATTGTGTACGTTTCCAAACTTGCTAATCACGTATTTTGTTGGCAATTCTAAATATTTTTCTTCTGTGATGATAGATTCGTTTGGATCTGTCTGAAGCTTAATTTTCCCGGGCTGCGGGTCTGTAAGTACATCCAGAATTTCTCCTTCACCAATATAATCAGGTGTCGAAAAAATCATGTGTACTTTTTCTAATGTCTTAAAATCAAATGCTGTTTTAACAACACTTTTGTTGGTTAAACTTCTATTATAAAAATGCCATAATCTGCCATCTTCACTGCCTAATCTCCACAATGCAGTTCCGGCAGTTCCGTACTCGTCTGCAAAACGAATTGTATTAAAATTAGTTGCAGCATCTGTAAAATAAACCTGATGCTTCTTCCCGTTTCCGTCTGTATAACTAAAAAAAAGATTATAGCTGTTATCGTTAAAAACAATGTTTGCACGATATTGCTTTGCCAATGATAAAGCTTCATCATACGTTACGGTAACGGCTTCTTTGTTTTCTTCCCAATCATAACCATAACCGGCAAAACAGAGAATAATTTTATTTGACGGGATTTCTTTTGCAACCTGATCCAGAATTCGTTCAATCCATTTCTGACTGCTGATGGCACCTGGAACGCTTCCGCTGTAATGCTCATCATAGGCCATCAAAAACATATAATCATTGTATTTTGACAATACTTTTATATTAAAATCTTCATCATTTGCCATGATATCCTGTGTAACCAGAAATCCCATTGCGTGCAGCTTTTGGTAAAGTTCTTTTTGAAAAGCAATAATAGGTTCGTCGCCCGTTTCTTTAAATTCTTCAAAATCAATATTAATACCCTGAAGTTTATATTTTTTCAGGTTCTTTATAATATCATTAATCAGCCTTTCTCTTTTTACATCATCATGCAATATGCGATGAATCATGTCGCCATCAAATTCACCTTCTCCTTTCGATTCGTTAATATTATTGATAAGCGGAACAATTTTAATTCCTGCTTTTTTCATGATTTTCAAGGCCGCAGTATCAATTTCTGTGCGCAGTAAATCTGTTTTAGGGTCAATAAAAAACCATTCGGGAATGACCATATTGAGTTTTCCAATATTTTTTTGGAGCGAAAACAAACTTTGCGGATCCCAATCTACATAAAAAGCAGCACGAATTTCGGGAAAATCAATTCCTTTATTTTGCTTTTGAAGACTTTCCATCTTTGACTTTGATCTCAAAAAACTGGTAAAACCTTTATATTTTTTAAGCTCTTTGGCTGTAAGTTCTACCGGAGTACTTGGATTAACCAATTTTTGTGCAAAAGTATCATTACCCAATATAGGCAATGCAGGCTTGAGTCCGCGATGCAGCGTAATAATAAATACAGGAATCAACATCAGGATAAGAAAGATAATGAATCTGGTTGACCATTGAAAGGTTCTCCAACGTAATTTGGTTTCGGTCTGAAAGACTTGTTTTTTATGATCCATATTTTTTATTACAATTGATGCATAAATGTACATTATTTTTTGAATCTATTTATATCTTAACAAATCGGGTTTAAGTTTTTATCTTACAAAAAATAAGCTTATTTTTAACTGGTGTATTTCTTTACAGATTTGTTTTTCCCTTTAAACAATTATCTGGTTTTAAAAGAGAAAACTTCCCTGAAAATAAAAAACAACCTGTTTTCATCACGAAGTAAATAATGGCTATTCTTATGAAAGAGACAAAAAACACTGCTGCTTATTTTAGCGCGCTCCTAAAAAAAATTGCTGCTTTTTTCTCTAAAAAAGGTAAATTACTGAGCCAGATCATTCTGACTATATTTTTTCTTTTAATTGGCTTTTTGTTTATTCAAGAAGAACAAAGCGAACTGTATCAGATTAAAAACAGTATTACCGAAGCAAAACCACAATGGATATTGATTGCTTTACTTATAACCATTCTGTACATTTTTTTACAGGGATTAATGTACGTTGTTTCATTTTCTGCTATTGATGCTAAAATAAGCTGGAAAGATGCCAATACTTTGTTCTTAAAACGAAATTTTATTAGTGTATTTATTCCTGCTGGCGGCATTACTTCTCTATTCTTTTTTACAGATGTATTATTAAAAAAAGGAATTACCAAAACAGAAGTTCATCTGGCATCAGCCATTTATGGTTTTGTTGGCATTGCATCTGTTATACTTTTTGCGATACCACTATTTCTTGTTTCTTTACTAAAAGGAAGTATTGGCTATAATGAATGGCTTGTACTGGCATTGGTAATTGTCATTTTGCCGCTACTGATCGTTTTGTTTAACTCTATAGCTCAAAAAGGGTATTTCTATAGGCTTTTACTAAAAAATTTCCCTAAAATAGAACCTTTCCTGATCGATTTACATGAACATAAAATAAACCGGATTAATTTTTTAAAAATAATTCTGTGTTCCTTATTCATTGATGCTGTTGGAATTGCACATGTTTATATTGCGATGAAAGCGCTGCAATTTGAACCTTCAGTTTTTGCTGCGGCAATGGCTTATGTAGTTGCTGTAATCTTTTTGATTATTTCTCCATTTTTACGAGGTTTAGGTGCTGTCGAAGTATCAATGAGTTACATTTTAATACAATTTGGTTTTAATAATATGGAAGCCGTTGCTATTACTCTTTTTTATCGGGTTTTCGAGTTTTGGCTTCCTCTGTTTGCAGGTATTATTTTGTTTTTGTCTAAAATTCAAAAACTACTTTTGCGTGTGATTCCGGCTTTGTTGCTCCTCACACTTGGAATTATCAATATTATATCTGTGCTCACTCCTGCCATTAACAGCCGACTTATAACGCTCAAAAATTTTCTGCCAATAGAAGCCATACATACCTCAAATTATCTGGTATTGGCTAGTGGTTTGTTTTTATTGGTTACGGCTGCTTTTATGCTAAAAGGACTTCGTGCAGCCTGGTGGTTTGGGCTATTATTATCGGTACTTTCATTAATTGGAAATCTTACCAAAGCCATTGACTTTGAAGAATCTGCTATCGCTTTTCTGGTCATCACCGTTTTAATTGCGACAAGAAAAGAATATTATGTAAAAACAAATCAAAGGCTGGGTCTTATAGGGTTGCAAACTTCGCTTTTAAGTATTCTGGCTGTTTTAATGTATGGTATTTTAGGCTTCTACTTTTTTGATAAAAAACACTTTAATACTGATTTCAGTCTGGTTGAATCTATTCGGTATACGCTTCAGAATTATTTTCTTTTTGGTAGTGATAATCTGCATCCAACAGGAACTTTTGCCATGCATTTTTTAATTTCACTCAAAATTAGCGGATTTCTTTCGTTTGCTTTTTTAATTTATACTCTGGTAAAACCTTCTATACTCAAAAATACAGTAACAACAGAGGAAAAAGAAATTGCTTCCGGACTTGTACAACAATACGGAAACTCCGGCCTGGATTATTTTAAAACCTATTTCGATAAATCGATCTTTATTTCTAAAAGTAAAAATGCTTTTATTTCCTATCGACTGTCCGGAAATTTTGCGGTTGTATTAGAAAATCCTGTTGCAAGCAGTTATGAAGAAAGTAGACTTTGTATTATTGAATTTGACCACTTTTGCTACGATTTTGGATTAAGAAGTATTTATTACCGAATACCCGAAACGAGCTTAAAAACTTATACTGAACTTGGCAAGAAATACTTTTTTCTGGGACAGGCAGCAATTGTGAATCTTCAGGAATTTAGTCTTGATGGACAAAACAGAAAATCTCTGCGAAATGCATTAAAAAAAATTACAGATCTAGGTTTGCAGTCCATCATAAATGAACCTCCTTTAAAAGATGGTTTGCTGCAGCAAATTAAGGCAGTTAGCGACGAGTGGCTTTTAGGAACGTCGAGAAAAGAAATGCTGTTTTCTCAGGGAATTTTTCTGTGGGAAGAACTTAAAAACCAAACCATTATTACAGTCGAAAATAACGAAGGAAAAATTCTGGCGTTCCTGAACCTCATACCGGATTACAAAGAAAATGAAGGTACTTATGATTTAATCCGAAAAACGGATGATGCGCCCAACGGAATTATCGATTTTATGATGGTGCCACTTTTTAATTACCTTAAATCAAAAAACAAAACTCATGCAGATCTTGGACTTGCTCCTATGAGCGGTATCGAAAACCCGCAAACGATTCAGGAAAAATCAATGAAATATGCTTACGAAAAAGTACGATCTTTTTCGCATTATAAAGGTCTTCGGGATTTCAAAAACAAATTTTCTCCTTCGTGGCACAACCAGTATATTGTTTTTAATGATGATTATGATTTGATTCAGATTCCGCGTATTTTATCCAAAGTAGTAAAACCTTAAACACAATAAAGGCTTTAAGCTAAGGCGTATAATTAAATTTACTCCTATCTATATGAGATATTTAGCCCAAGATTTTTACGATTTTAAGAATTTGGGGGAATTTTTTTCAAAAAAAATTATTCCTCAGGAAGCAAATTATCCAAATCAGATAATTTATAGAATTTAAGGTCGTTAAGTTTCATGTATTTACAAATGAACTCTAAGGTTTCAATTTTTACCTGATAGTTTTCTGTAACATTTTTTACAGGTTTATGACCACATAAAAGCAAGATTTTATTATGTTTTTTGGCGTAATCCATTAATTCTAAAATATAAGGAATACTAAAATAAATGTGGCTGTTATCGATATCAAAAGCAAAAACAATTTTTGAGTTATTAAAAAAGCTGTCTTGCTTTTCAGGAACTTCACCTCCAAAAGCCCTTCCTCTAATAATTTTAAATTTAGCCGATAATGCTTTATCCAGTGCATCAGATCTTTCCCCGTAAGGATAAGCAAAGGTCGTGACCTTAAAAGATTTCTTTTTCATAGAAACAATCATAGGGTCTATTTCCTGTTTCATGTATTCATCAATTCCATGTTGATTTACAAATTTAACGGCATTGTAATGATGATAACCGTGACCTGCAATTTCATGACCTTCTTTTTGCATTTCAAGCAGTTTTTTGATCTGAGGATCTCCAATAGAATCTATTCGGCAAACATTAAAAGTCGCTTTCCAACCATATTTTTTCAAAACCTGATCAGCTTCGTACCATTCGTCTACATAAGCATCATCAAAAGACAGAATGACTCCGGCTTTGTAAGGTTTTAGCTCCGGCTTCTGCTTTTTGCTATCGCAGGAAAAAAGGGTTAAGAACAGTATAAGCAACATTGTTTTTGCTAAAAATATCTTCATAAAGTGCAATGGTTATTTAAAAATGAAATTTCAGAATGTGCCTGAATCAGGTAATTTAATGCATAATAGCATTTCAAATGTAAACTTTTTTCAGAGATTATTTTGGGTACTGAATAAAAAGTATTCGAAATAAAAAAAGCCTCAAAAAAAATGAGGCTTATTATGCTTTTGCTGTTGTCTTTTATTTAAAAGAGCTGTCGGCAAACAGCTCTTTTTAGTCCTTGCCAAATACTTACTAATTCAAAAATTTATCAAAGAGACTATTAAAATTAAGAGAAAGAATTGCCGTTCTTATAGATCGCATTGAGCTTTTATTTAATTGAAGATTTATCTGTTTTAGCCTGCATAATTACCTCTGTCTTATTGGCTTGCGATAAAACTTCGGCTGCATATTGTTTAATATCTTTTACAGAAATACTCTTAATTAAATTTTCATAAGCAGCACTGCTTACAAAATCATCGCCTGTTTTTAACTGATCTGTAATGGTGTTTAACCAGTACGAATTTGACTTAATATTCTGCTGGTTGCTTTTTATCAGATCCTGTTTTATATCAGATAAATTCTTTGCATCTACATCTTCTTTTACAATTCTGTTGATTTCGTTGTAAACAATTTCAAGCAGTTTTACATCTTTATCAGGATTACAGTCAAAACTCACTTCTAACGAAAATCTTGGTGTTGGGCTTTTAGACAGTGAACTTCCTACCTGTACACCGTAACTTCCGCCTTCATCTTCCCTGATTTTCTCTAAATAACGTTTGTCCAGCAATTGCGATAACATATAGGCCATAATTTGTTTTTTCTCTGAAAACGTGACTTGTTTGTTTTCAAGATGAACATAAATACTGGTTTTAGGAACATTCATTTCTCTTACCAGTTTTTCTTTTGCAGTACCTTTTGCCAGTCCGATTTTATGGTCTATGTATTTTTCCTGCGTGTTTTTTCCTGCTACATTTCCTAGGTATTTATTGATGGTTTCAAGGTCATTTTCGTTTACGTTTCCAACAAAAACAAAAGTAAAATCAGCTGCGTTAGTCATACGCTCACTGAAAATTTTTGAGGCGGTATCAAATTTTAAATACTTAAGATTTTCTTTGCTCAATAAAAATGTTCTCTTGCTATGATTGGTGTCTAATAAAGCAATTGTATCTCCAAATATCTTATTATTGTTTTCGCTTACATTTTCTAATGAATTCTGATAATAATCAATAATTCGTTTGTATGATTGGGTTTCAAATCGAGGATGAGAAAAATAAAGATATGTAAGCTGCATTAAGGTTTCGAGATCTTTTTTGTTGGTGCTTCCGCTAAAACCTTCATAATGTTCTGCAATAAACGGGCTCAGTTTTACGGTTTTTCCCGACAGGATTTTTTGCAGATCGGTGCTTTTAAAATCGCCCAATCCCGAACTTTTAGCCAACGTTGTTGCAATCTGGGCAGAAGGCAAATCTGTATCTGAAACCAATGACATTCCGCCCGGACTAAATGCTGAAAAAAGAATCTGGTCTTGTGCCAAAGTTGTAGGATAGATAATTATTTTCGCTCCATTTGCCAAAACATATCCTTTGGCTTCTTTTATTCCTTTTACTTCAAATTTCTTTACAACGGGTTTAACGGTCAGTTTTTCATTAATCAAAGCCGTTGCATGTACCGTTTCTGTATAAGGTGCCAGTTTCTCTTGGTTTATGCTTTTAATAATCATTGTATAATCAAACTCCGACGGATATTTAACATCTTCTTTATCCGGCCCTGAAACAGTTAAAATCTGATTTTTTTCTGTTGGAAATGCCCTGAAAACTTTGTTTACCTCATCGACATTTAATTTAGATAAAGTGGCTTTTACAAATTCAAATTCATCTTCCAGACTCATTACCGGAGCAGCTTCCAGGAAATAACTCTGAAGCTGTGATGCCCAATTTGAATTGCCGATTTTGTCTTTGTTTTTTAACTGATTTTCATAACCCGTACGCATATTTTCTTTTACGCGGTCTAACTCTTCTTTTGTAAAACCATTTTGAATCGCGCGTTCATATTCTGTATATCCCTGTTTAAAACCTTCTAAAATTTGTCCGTTTTTAGGAATTATATTCAAAGTAAAAAAAGAAGATAATCGGGTTACATCAGCGTTTCCTGCTCCGGCAGATAACAAAGCTGTTTCATTGTTCACGATATATTCCCTAAAACGATTGTTCATCATTTGCAACGCCAATTGCTGGGTAATGCTGTTTTCGAAAGTTGCCGCGTCCTGAACAAGTGGTTTATTCTTTTTAAAGTTTAATGCAATAGCTGTTTTCTGGGCTTCTTTGTCTACAGCGAGCTTGTACAATAAATTATCATTATCAGGAATGGTTTCATAAGTGCGTTCTGCCGGATTTGACGGCATTGGGATTGTTCCCATTATTTTTTTGATTTGCTGCTCCATTTTTGCAACATCAATATCTCCAACAATTACAACAGCCTGATGATTGGGCAAATACCACTTTTTATAATAATCCCTTAATTGTTTGTATTTAAAATTATCAATGATATTCATGTCTCCCAGAACATCTCTTTTAGCATATTTTCCTCCGTTATAAATAATGGGTTCGAGTTGGGACTGAAGCCTTAATTCGGCATTTTTTCTGGTACGCCATTCTTCATGTATCACACCTCTTTCTGCATCAATTTCTGCATCTTTTAAGGATAAAAAACCAGACCAATCGTGAAGAACATATAAACAGGAATCCAGTAAAACCTGATTTTTAACCGGTACATTATTAATATTATAAACGGTTTCGTCATGAGCTGTATAAGCATTAATATCACGCCCAAAAGTAACTCCTTCTTTAGCAAGCATAGTAATGATTCCTTTTCCTTTAAAATGTTCTGTTCCGTTAAAAGCCATGTGTTCCAGAAAATGTGCTAATCCGTTTTGATTGTCATCTTCTAAAATGGCTCCCACATTCTGAACAAAATAAAAATCGGCTCTTTCTTTTGGCCATTCGTTATGCAGAATAAAATATTGCATTCCGTTGCTTAAAGTACCATGAACTACGTCTTTCCGCAGCGGAATTGTTGTTTTAAATTGCGCTGAAACCTGCGTTAAACCCAGTATCATAAAGTGCGCGAGAAATAATTTTACTTTCATATTTTTGATCGTTAATATTCTTTTTTTGATTGATTTATCTTCTATCTGCAATCTCTTCGATTGGATAAAAGACAGAAAATGATATAAGTAAACATTACCTATTTTAAGACTTGTTGTAAATTATTCAAATAACAATATTTTTTAAACATATAGAAACATAATTGAAAGCTTTTGAAAAAGGCGTTTCACTAAGATCAATTGACAAAGCCTGCTCTGTGTTTTCAAATCAAGTGAAACTCCTTTTTAAAGAGTGCAAAATACTATGTTTCTATGTATTAGAAAATAATTACATCCAGTTTGGCCGATCTGCGCCTTTTAAGTAATAATCAAAATACTGCTGCATTTTGTTTGTCCAGTCTTTTCTGTTTGCTGCCTGATCTAAGGTATGTCCTTCTTTTTTATAATTAATCAGCCACACTTGTTTTCCTAAACGTCTGAGTGCAAAAAACAAAGACTGTCCTTCCTGATAAGGTACAGCGCGATCTCCATCATTGTGGAAAATTAATGCCGGTGTTTTAATATTCTTTGCAGCGAAAAGAGGCGAGTTTTTAATATACCCTTCCAGATTATCAAATAAAGAACTGCCCATACGATACTGATCTACTTCATATTTAAACATGGTCGAAAGGCCATTAGATCTCATAACAGGATAATTTGAAGTAAAATTACTCACACCGGAACCTATAATAGCACAACTGAAAAGGGCTGTTTTGGTAAGCAGAAAAGAAGTTTCATAACCTCCAAAACTATGTCCCTGAATACCAATTTTTCCTTTTTCGGTAATTCCGTTTGCTATTAAATAGTCAACACCGCTGATTACGTCATTGTAAACACTGTTTCCGGGATCTCCGTAAGCGTAATGTACATCCGGCTGAAAAACAATATAGCCTCTGCTTACATACGACGGAATATTGATATTTGAGGTACTGGTTTCCGGTAATTGATATTGGTGTAAATCTTCGGTATGCTTTTCATAAAAATGAACTATTACAGGATATGTTTTTTTAGGATCGTAATGATCCGGAAGATACAGATTACCTTGATTTTCTTTGCCATTAAAATCTTTCCAGGTCATTAATTTTGAAGTTCCCCAGGCGTATTCTTTTTGCTGTGGATTAATATCTGTAAGTCGCTGTTGCGATCCAAAATTTGAGGAAGCCCACCAAAGATCTTCAAAAACAGTATAACTTTCTTTTGAAAATAATACGCTTGAATTATCTCCGGATGTTGCTTCTATTTTTACATTATAATCAGGATCAGCAAATACTTTGGTAATGGTATTATTGCTTAATTTGTAAACTCCGTTCGATTTATGTTCTGTATCAAATCCAGTTAAGGTTATAGCTTTTCTATTTGTCAGATCGCCTGCATAACCTACTTCACCAAATCGCAAAACAACTTTATTTTTTCTGCCATAACTCTGTGTGATAGAATAGGGTGCTTTTTTATTGGTTAAATCAAGTGCCCACATATCAAACTGATCGTAAATAACTGCTGTATTTCCGTTGTCTAACCATCCGGCAAGGCCATAACATGTCTTTTGGGATCCCATATCTACATTGTCATCAACAACAGAAAACGGAATTTGTGCGCTTATGTTTTTAAACTGTAAAGCATTTTCGGCATCATCAAAAACCATCCATACTTTTTGTTTCTCATCATAAATAACAGCAAAAGTACCCTGAGGATTCCAAATTGGACTCGCAGAAGTTCCTGATATTATTTTTTTTGATTTTCCAGTTTCGGCATCAATCCAATACAGATCAGCACGTTCATTAAATGTCCAGTCTACTTCGACTGCATACGGTTTTTTATCGATGGCAAAAACGCCTTTAAAATTACCGGATTCCGGAACCAGAAGCTGGTCGAATTCTCCGGTTGAAGCCAGTTTAACAGATTTTTTATTTTTGATATCGTAAAAATATTTATGTTCAGCTGGCAGTGTTTTCGAATTTCGCAATAATTCCTGTCTGCGTTCCATTGTACCTTGCCCCGATTTCCAGATTTCGACTTCTGATCTTGGAATCTGTGTGTTTTCAGGACGCTTTTTTTCGTTAAGCATTAACGGAATCAGATTTGAATTTTCGTTGAGTCCGTAAGCTACTTTAGAAATGGTATAAGCCGGATCATTTATTGTAATATCACCGTAATTAAACAATGGTTTTACTGAGTTGGTTTTCAGATTAAAATAATAGACATCATTAAAATCAGAACTGCTATTTGTGCGAATTGTAAAACTTCCTCCGTCTTCTTTTCCGTTCAATTGAAAATCGCCAAAATCTGAAGCTTTTCCGCTGTAAATCGTTTGTTGTTTTCCTCCGGGCTTTCCGTATTTTATAAATGCCTGATTTTTTTCTATCTGAACATAAAAAATGGATTTATTTTTTAAAAAACGAAACGATTTTATGTTATTTATAGAAATACTGTCGTTGCTTTCCAGATTATAACAAACTAATCGCTGCAAAAAGAATGCTCCTTTAACCGCTTCGGGGCGTGTATAATATAAAAAGTCTGTATCTTCAAGAATGCTGGTATAATGCTTTAATTTCCAAACTCTTTTTAAACCTGTTTTCAGGTTTTGTAAAAGTATAGTATCGTTTCTGCTAAACTGAATCCAGTCTTTTTTGCCAATAAATTTTAAATCACTTACATTATTTAGTACAAGACGTTTTCCTTTTGGAGTTTCCTGAATAATGATTTGCTTTTTATTTTCTTTTTCTTCATCCTGGAAAACGGTGGTATATGACATCCATTTACCATTATAGGATAATGATTTACTGCTGATTCTTTGCCAGGTCTGGTAAGCAGATTCATCTACAGCTTTTTTCTGAGCAGATAAACTGTGCATACTCAAACCGAGTATACACAGTACAATTGTTTTTTTGATCACTATAGTAGTTTTTGAAAGTCTATTTTTCATTCTTTAAAGCATTAATAACTTCTGTAAGTTCATCAACCAACTGCCCCGGATTTCCGGAATATCCTTCAGAAGTAAAACGAATCTGTCCGTTTTTGATAACCACTTTTCTCGGAATTCCGCTTGATTTAAAAATTGCCGCGTATTTAGAAAACGATTCGCTATTCGTTCCGCTGCCTTTTTTAACTAAATCAAAATACGTTTCCAGTTTTAATCCTTTTTCTTTTAAGTAAGCCAGTGCTTCTTTTTTATATCCTTCTTTGGTTTCCTGAGTGCTGATAAAATAAATTTCTACTTGTTTGTCTTCTTTAAAGTTGTTTACCAATTGCTGCATTGCTGGAAATGCTTTTTTACAAGGTCCGCACCAGGTTGCCCAAAAATCAATTACAATAATTTTTCCACTGTTTAAATTCAATTGTTTAGCTTTTCCGTCTGCTGTCTGCACTTTAATTACCGGTGCAGGAACCGGATCCATCAAAGCAATTTTTTCATCAGATTTGTTTTCTTTTTTCAGCTGCTCCAGATAAGAAGGAAAATCACTTTCTTTTTTCCCTTCTTTTAAAAATTCTTCTTTTAATTTGGCAGTTGATGCTTCGGATAATGCATTAGCTCTTGCTGCGTTTTTTAAAATGTCAATAATGGGTTTGTTGAATGCTTCCAGAGCTTTTATATGAATGTCGTTTATGCTTGCTTTTTCGTAACGTTTTACAAAGGGCAGCAATTCAAAAGTTTCTAAAACTTCTTTATACTTCTTCAAAATATCATACATACGAATCTGAATCACCAGCTCATTATTAAGCTGTGTTTTGGCATTTTCTGTTGCCTGATTTGGCGACCAGTAAATTCCCTGCATGTATGACAAGTCATTTACTTTTTGCTGCATCAGTTTAATCATGGGTACTGCCATTGTTTCGATAGTCTCAGGATCTACACTTTTAATATACAAAGCTTTAGAGATATTCTGATGATAGGCGTCGTTTAAATTGGCAAAATTCATATTCGGAAGCATTGCCAAAATACTCTTGTAATCTTTAGTCTCGAAATAATATCCAAACTGTATTTTTACAATGTTATCGTAAAAATACTTTTGAGAATCCGGTACATCTGAAGTGTATGGAAAATCAGCTAAAAATTGATTTATAACTTTGTTTCTATCTGCTGCATCTGCAATAGGCATAATTTTTTGATATGCTTTGAATCTTAAAAAAGCTCCTTTTGGAAATTGTTTCTGAATTACGTTTTCAAGAGAATCTGCTTTTGTTTTGTCTTTTAATTCATTTAAGTAAATGTTATGCACTTTAAGATACACTTCTTCTGGCATTCCTTTCATGTTTTTTGTAAAATCACCCAGAAAACGAGCGCCTAATTCCTGAAACTTTTCAGGTTTTTGTGCTTTTAGTACTTTAAAATAAGTATCGAAAAACTCTGGAAATCTATTCCCGTTATCTTTTACTTCTTTCTTTAACCAATATTCTGTAGCATCTCCATCTATAGTAAAATCTTTAAAATAACCGCCAAACTGACCATTGAAATCTTTATTTCTAAAAGTTGCCCATGCTAAATCTGCTCCGGGCATTTTTATTTTTGGCTCTTTAAAAACAACCAAAAGATATCCGGTATCCTGACCTGTATCTGTTACAATACCATTATCTGTGTTTCCATAAAATTTGAAAGCCATAAAAGCACAGTTTTTTGGAACGGTATATTCTACATTCCATACAGCGCCATTTTTTTTCATTTTAAGATCTTGGATTTCCCATCTGTAATCATTAAAAACATACGCATAACCGCTGATATCATTAAGTTTTTCAAGTGGTCCGCCTTTTGCATCATAAGTCATATTTAAAGTTGATCCTGGAATCGGAATCTCTGCCATTCCTTGTAATCTTGATTTAACTTCCTGACTGCTGACCTGTAAGGTAAAGGCGCAGAACACCAATACCAGTAGTTTGATATTTAAGATTTTTTTTAACATTGTTGTTGTTTTTATTTACCCAACTCCGGGTTTAAATCAATATAATTCTGATTGATCGGGAATACATATCCGTCGCTATTTGGTGTAAGCGAATACGTTACATTTTTAAAGACTCTGGTATATGTTTTTTGAATAGTTAGATCTAAGTTTAAGCGACGCTGATCAAACCAACGGAATCCTCTTCCTATAAGCTCTTTTTGTCTTTCTGTTAAAGCCAGATTTAACGCTTCTTTACTTGTTGAAGCACTTACCTGATAAGCTGTACCAGATTTGTATCGTTTTGCTCTTAGAATATTCAAATTGTCAATAGCTTTTTGTGTATCTCCAAGTCTCGCATAACATTCAGCAGAAATCAAATACATTTCAGGAACTGATACTCCAATATTCATTCCGGTGGTTGGGCTATACCTTCCAATTCCAAATCCTCTGCCTGTATAAGCTGGCGAAAAACTTGTACCTGCTATTGTATAATAATTATAACGAAGGTCATTGGTTTCAAAACTATTTAATAATTCTGTTGACAACGGAGCTCCGCTATAAGTATTTAACAGAGATTTAGAGAATATAATCTCCGGATTCTGAATTAAAACCGGATAGCTATTAGCCGTAGCAAATGTCTTTAAATCGATTAAACCATTTTGCATAGCAAGGGCTTTTTGAGCATTATCAAGACTTAACTGGTAATTGCCCATATAAAGGTAGGTTCTGGCAAGCAAGGCATAAACCGCTCTTTTTGAAGGAAGTACATTAAACGAAGGTGTATCCTGAATGTCGCTTGCAAGGGCATTTTGCAAATCCGAAAGAATCTGATCATAAACCTGCCCTACTGTACTTCTATCTAAAGAAGAAAACAAATCTGGTTTTATTAATAACGGTACTGCTTTTTCTGAATTGGCAGAAGCAGGATTAAACTGTGGTCCGTAAACATTGACCAATTGTAAATAAGCAAATGCTCTGTGTACGAAGGCTTCGGCATAAATTTCTTTTTTTTCTGCATCTGTTCCGCCCTGGCTGCTCATTACTCCGTCTATAATTACATTACTGTAATAAATACACAAATACAAGCCATTCCAGTCTGAATCACTTTGAGATGGATTGTATATGGTTTCCTGCCAGGTATAGCTGTTGCTCCAGATAGTAGAGACACTATTTTGATACGTTACTGGAAATTCTACATCTGCACTGGCAAGCAGATGAATTCCGCCAAAAGATCCCATAGTGTTGTAATTGTTGGCCAAACCTCTGTAATCAGAAGTGTATTTTAAGATTCTGTTGTTGCCAACCGGTTCTACTTCGACATAATCTCTGCAAGAGTTTAATAAAAGTAAAGGCAGAAAAATATATAGGGTGAATTTTAGAAATTTCATAAGTCTGTTTTTTAAAATTAAAAACTACAATTAAATTGTAAAGTATAATTGCGCTGAGGGGCAAGTGTATTATAGTTGTTGTTTGACAGGTATTGCGGATCAATACCTAAATCATTCTTAACCCATAATAACCCTAAATTTCTCGCTGCAAAATTGAAACTCAAAGACTTGATAAATGTCCTGTCTAAAAATTTTGACGGAACGTTGTAGCCCAAAGAAATTTGTTGCAATCTGATATTGTCTGCGGGCAATACATTGATGTCTGCCATCTGAAAACGATTCACACTATTAAAACTAATGTTGCTTAAACCGGGAACATTTGTAGTCGCTTCATCTCCGGCTACGCGCCAGCGATCAGCGATCAGTTCATCTTTTGCAACAGCGCCATTTTGTACTCCCACATAAGTAGGATAATTTTGTAATACAGGATTTCTAAAAACGCTGCCCATATAATAACTAATCTGAACGCCTAATGTAAAATTGCTATAAGAAAAATTATTCATAAACCCGCCAAAATAAGGTGCAACAGTAGTTCCCATATATTTTAGGTCATCGGGCGAAACTGAAGCAATACCTTGAGATGAATTGATAATTGTACCATCTTTTTTAGCAACAGTCGATTGACCTGAAGCATCTAACCCAGCCCATTTATAAGCATAAAGATAACCTATAGGATTTCCCAACATAGCAGTTCCTCCAAAGTACTGATTTGTTGCATTAAGCTTATAACGAGTGTCTGTAACCTCATTTGTATTATAAGAAAAATTAAGATTACTGTTCCATTTAAAAGCTTTGTTTACGATTAGTCCGCCAATGGTCAGATCAATTCCATGTCCTTTAAGCGAAGCGGTATTGTAATTTAAATAAGACCAGCCATACGTTGGGTTGTAAGGTATATTAGCAAGGATATCTTTTGTCTTTTTATAATAAAAATCAATACTTCCGTATAAACGATTACTAAAAAGAGAATAATCTAAACCATAGTTAAGTGTTGCCGTGGTTTCCCATCTGATTTCAGGATTTTGGGGTAATGAAATACTGGCAGTTGGTAATTGGGTATTAAAATCAACTGATCCAACACTAATAATAGCATTTTGACTTCCGAAACCGCCAGATGGAGCACTTCCTGCTTTACCATAAGTAACTCTGGCTGATAAATTGTTTAACCAGTTAATTTCTCTTAAGAAAAACTCTTTATTAATATCCCATTTACTTCCTACAGACCAAAGTGGTAAGGCGCGGTTTTTTCTGGAAGCTCCCAGTAAATTATAATCATCAAAACGCACACTTCCGGACACGTGATATCGGCTCATAAAATCATAAGAACCTAATCCGTAATAAGATAAATAACGGTCTCTGTATTTATTAATACTGCTATCTGCAGTTCCTATAATACTCTGCCATCCATAAATAGTAGTATAATACGTTGTAGGGTTTATAGATTGAGATGAATTTGTATCGGTATTATATCCAAAATATCTTTGACTTGATCCTTCTTTGCGTTCTTCTCTTATTTCTGAACCTGCTAAAAAGTGCAGCCCGTTGTTTTCGTTGAAATTCTTGTTGATATTCATCTGTAAACGCATACTTTGCGACTCATTAGAACTTACGGTATTGTTCAGATAAGCTCCTGTCGGAATACCATAAACCAATTTACCGGCAGTACTTACAGAAGTAGCTTCATTGATCATATTTCTGGAGAAATAACTATCGGCTTCATTTAATGTTTTAGTTTTGTTTCCAATAGAAGTATACATCCCCGAAGCTTCAAAGTTTAACCAGCTGTTTACTGTAGCTGTTAAACTGGCATTCAATCTTAAATTTGCTCCTTTGGTAATTACATTCGAATAATTTAATTCATTTAAGTAATTGTAAGTCCAGGGTAAATATCCTTTTTTCTCGAATCCCTGTGCCACTTCAGGTCGAAAAATAATATATCGGTCAATCCCGTTTCCGTTTTCATCTGCAATCATATCATAAGGTCGTAACGCCGTAGAGGATACATTCGATAGTGCTTCATTAACAGTAGTGTTTTCCTGAAAAGTACTGGAAACATAATTCATGCCCGTATTTAATTTTAAAAAACTTTTAAGCTGAAAAGAGTTGTTTAAAGTAATATTGTATGATTTTGATTGGTTTCCTCTAAAGGCTGCATCATCTTTATTATACCCTAAAGATAAATAATAAGTACTTTTATCGCTGCCTCCACTAACAGACAAATCGTATTGTGTTGTGGCTGAATTTCTTAATAAGTATCTGCTAATCTGATCCAGATTATTATTTTGTCCCAACCGGGCTAATAACTGATCTCTTTGTGCCATAGAAATCGTTCCTCTTTGTTGCTGAAACATAATTTCCTGAGCGGCACTTGGATTTTTAGCTGCACCAGAATCGATAGTGTTTTTAATATTATCGACAATAAATCCACCCGAAACTAAATCTTTTTCATAGTCGATGTATTGCGAAGTATTCATTACGCGCAATTTTCCTAAATCCATTCGCTCTCCTATTGTAGTAGTGGTGCTAAAATTGATTGTTGGTTCTGCTTTTTTTCCTTTTTTTGTGGTTACTACAATTACTCCGTTTGCAGCACGGGATCCCCAGATAGAGGCCGCAGCAGCATCTTTTAAAACCGTAATACTTTCGACATCATCAGGATTAAGATAACTTAGAATTGAAGATCCGGATACGCCTCTTTTGCTGAATTTAAAATCATTTTCAGACTGCGGAAAACCATCAATAACAATTAAAGGACTACCTGTACCACTATAATTATTGGTTCCTCTTACCGAAATAGTCCCTGTTCTTGGATCTACTTTTACCCCGGCCATTTTTCCTTCAAGTCTTGAGGCAATATCTACGGTAGGAACTTCAGCCAGTTCTTTGGCTCCCATCACTTCAAAAGCACCAGTAACCCTTTCTTTAGGAATATCTGTATAACCATTTGAAGCCACTACTTCAACTCCAGTTAACTCTGTTACATCCAGCGTTAAAATTACTTTCATAAATTTTTGGCCATTTATGGCAACTGTTTTCGATTTATATCCCAGATAATCAAAACGCAATGAATCATTGGCTGTTACTCTTAATCTGTAATCTCCTTTATCTCTGGTAATATCCCAATTGCTTTTATTGCTTACTAATAAAACGTTTACCCCAACTAACGGATTTCCGTTTTTATCCGTAACCACTCCGGTAACATCATATTGTTCCTGTTGCACTTTTTTAGCTTTCCTGATCACCACCTGCTTGTCTATAATTGTATAAGTAAGTCCTGTGCTAGAGAGTGCGGTATTTAAGATATCTTCTACAGTACCGTATTGATTAACGCTTACTTTTTTTGTAGAAGTCAATAAATCATCATTGTAAAAAAACACATAATCGCTTTTTTGCTGTATAGCACTAAAAAGTGTTTGCAGCGAAGCACCCTGAACCTTTACAGAGATTTCATTTTGTGCTTTGGCGACATTTGCGTAGATACTGGTTAATCCTAAGTACAGAACTAAAATGAATACTCTCATAAATAAAATAAAAGTAATGTTGATGATTTTTTTAGGCAATAGAAAGCCTTTATCATGATTTTTATTCATAATTTTGTTTTAGTTTACGATAATTGCATTTGCAATTAAAATTTTACATAAGCCAAGAGATGTTCCAGCATCTTTTGGTTTTTTTTTGGTTAGTTTTTTCCTGGTTTATTTTGTCATGTTTAATCTCTTCATAGGCAATCCGTAATTTTTAGTTAATTTGTGTTAGTTAATAGTTATTTTTCTGGTCTTATCATCATAAACAAACTCAAAACCTGTTGTGGCTTCCAATGTTTTTACCACTTTATCTAAATCATCATTAAGCGTGAAAGCTCCAGAATATGTCTCTTTTTGGCTTATTTTTCTATTCATTATAAAAGTGACATTATAATATCGTGTTAGCTTTTCTAAAACCAATGGGAGTTTTTGTTGCGAAAACTCATAATAACCTTTTCTCCAGGAGAATAATGGTGTAACATCTTCTGTCGTGGTTTGTATTGTCTGATGTTTTTTGTCTAAAGATGCAATCATTCCGGGTTTAAGTTCTGCCTGAATGCTGTCTGCGGCAAAAAAGCCTTTTTTAGCATACGCAACCCTTACTTTTCCGCGTAACAAAGCGGTAGAAACTTTTGCATCTGCGGCATAGCAGCTCACATTAAACAATGTTCCTAATACGCGAACACTGTAATTATTTGCTGCTTTTACAAAAAATGGTTTTGCGGCATTATGGGCAACATCAAAAATACCTTCTCCTTCCAGAAACACTTCCCTGCTTTGTGTAGTAAAAGCAGTTGGATAAATTAATTTTGATCCTGAATTCAGCCAGACCAAAGTTCCGTCTGCCAGACTCAGATGTGCTCTTTTCCCGTAAGGAACCAAAACCGTATTGTATTGTAATCCAAGAGCACTTTTTTGATCAATTTGTTTGTTGTTAACCTTTATTTTACTTCCGGTTGCATTATAGGCAATTGTACTGCTGTCTACAATAGTAATCGTTTCTTTTCCTGCCAGAACCAATTTAACCTCACCGCTTTTTTCAAGAATAGTTTCGGTAGTAGTTTTGTTTGCAAATTGTTCTATCGGGCTAATTGATTTGTTTTCCTGCTGTTCTAATACAATTGCTATTCCTAAACAAATACAGAATACCGCAGCAACACTCCACGAAAGTGTACGTATTCTTTTTCGTCTGGCGCGCTGTCTTTCAAAAGCGAAACTATTTTCAAGTCTTACTTTTAGGTTTGCTTTGTCTTGTTTGGATAAAATTTTGAAATTTGGGTACAAAATATTTTTCTTTTTAGATTCTCTATTTACTAAGAGAATAAAAAGTCAAAAACATAGACAAAAAAATTAATCTTTTTTTAAAGTTTTTTTAAAGTTTCTTTCTCAACTCCTTCAAAGCCCTGTAAATTAAGGTTCTGCAGGATTCAAGACTAATTTCTAAAGTAGAAGAAATTTCTTCATAAGATTGATCTTCACTAAATCGAAGCTGCAAAGCGTAGCGTTGTTTTTTGGATAATGAAGTTAAGGCTAAAGCTAAATTGGCGTGTTTATTAAAAACAGTCTCATTATCAATCAGTTCGTCTTCTGTCGACCCGGTTTTATAATTAAGATCTGAAACAGTATCCAGACGAACTATTTTGGTTTGAGATTTAAGTTTCTTAAAAATATTATTCTGTAGAGCCCTGAACAAATACGATTTAATAACCACTTCTTCTGCAATAGTTTTGCGATAACGGTGCAATTCTACAAAGATATCATGAATGGCATCCTGCACTAAAGCATCGTCATTTGTATACTGCATTCCAAAACTAAAAAGCACATCTGCATAACGATCATATAATTTATGATAAGCTTCAGCATCTCCCTTCTTAATTTGATTCCACAGAATGATATCGCTTTTTTTATTTTCCATTTTGAAAACAAAACCCAGTATAAAAGGTGTTTTATGCAAATCTAAATAATTTCCACATCTATCAATTTATTTTTAAAAATTATTTCAATCTTTACCTCTATTTGCAGAATATCAAAAAATAAGATCCCATTTTAACATTTTCTTCAATAATCACGAATTTATTTTCCAAATATGTGGATTTTGTCAACGTTCATTTTTTTTAAATTCTGCTCTCAATTATTCATCATTTTTTTTTGTAATAATTGCCTATCAAAAAAAATTACCAAATCGCGAGGCGTTGATTTTTATTATCAATTTTATGTTTTTTTAATGTAAATTCTAAGGTACAAACCCTTATCAATAAAGCCTTTTTACAGCCAGAACTTTGTATTTCTTCTCGTACAAAAATTGTCTTTGCTGGTTAAAATGCTGTTCACTCTATTTTTCTGCTATTTTTTGTGAGAGGCAATACTTTTTAATTACTTTTATACCTATAATTCCATCATCATTCCTAATGATTATAAAGAAAAAAGATACCTGGTTTAAAATGCTCTTTGAGTGGAAAGGTTCTGTTTTGCCGCAACTGCTTCCGAGGCTTTTATTGTTGCTCTTATTTTCGTTTACAGTGGTTTATTTTAAACCTTATCTGATACAATATAATTTACACATCAATCCTGCTATTTTTACTTTATTCGGAATTGCGCTTGCTATATTTCTTGGATTTAGAAACAGCGTAAGTTATGACCGATTTTGGGAAGGACGAAAACTTTGGGGCGCTCTGCTTAATGATACGCGATCTCTTGCCAGGCAAAGTATTACACTTATAAATGATCTGGAATATCAAACCAAACGCGACTACTTTACTAACTTACTTATTGCCTTTGTATATAGTCTGAAACATCAGCTTAGAGAAACTGATCCAACTCAGGATATAAACCGATTATTGCCTGCAGAACTTGCTGAACAGCTTACAGAAGTGCGTTTTAAACCCATTATTATTTTACGTGAATTAGGCATTTGGGTAAAAAATGCCAAATCAGAAAATAAAATTGACAGCGTTACCCAATTGGCTTTTGAAGACAATCTAAACAAACTCTCAGATATTGTTGGCGGATGTGAAAGAATTGCCAGCACGCCAATTCCGTATACTTATAGTATATTGCTGCATCGAACAGTTTATATTTATTGCTTTTTGTTGTCTTTTGGTTTTGTAGAAACAATGGGCTGGATTACGCCTTTTATTATTGTTTTTATAGCGTATACTTATGTAGCACTCGAAGCTATTGCCGATGAACTGGAAAATCCGTTTGGTTTGCAGCCCAACGATTTGGCATTAGACACCATGTCGCAAATGATCGAAAATACGCTTTTAGAATTAAACGGTAAACAAATAACGCCCTCAGCAAACCATTCTGATAACTATTGTATTAGCTGATTTATGATAGTAAACAATCCAATTATATCTGGTTATGAATAAAGTATTATTAGTTGAAGACGATCCAAGAGTTGCTTCATTTATTACAAGAGGACTTGAAGAACAACTTTATGAGGTTAAAACCATCACAAAAGGTTTTGACGCCATAAAAGAAGTCATGGAAAATGAATATAATATTATTATTCTGGACATCATGCTTCCTGATATTACAGGATTTGAAGTTTGCGAAGTTTTAAGAAGCCGAAAAATTATAGTACCCATTCTAATTTTAAGTGCCCTCGATACACCTCAGGAAAAAGTAAAAGGATTGCAAGCCGGAGCCGATGATTATCTCGCCAAACCTTTTTTGTTTGAGGAATTACTTGCCAGAATAAATGCTCAGCTTCGCCGTGCCGAATTTAGCTCGGGAATTTTGGATTTTCAGTCCTATGCCGGAGTCGAAATTAATATGAAGGAACAAAGTGCCACCAGAAACGGAAAAGAACTCAACTTATCCTCAAGAGAACTGAAACTTTTGATCTTCTTTATGAAAAACCGCGAGAAAGCTTTATCCCGAATTGCAATTGCGCAGGCTGTCTGGAATATTGATTTTGATACAACATCAAATACGGTCGATGTTTACATTAACTATTTGCGCAATAAAATAGATAAAAACTTCCCTACTCCATTAATTCATACCATAAAAGGAACAGGATATATGATGAAACAAAAAGAGTTATGAATCTTAAAAATAAATTAGCAGTCAATTCTACACTGCTTTTTGCTTTTATAGTCGGGCTGCTTATGGCCGGATCATTTCTCATGTTTACAAGTCACATGAAAGATCTTTATTTTGATACTCTTGAAGATCATGCTATGACTACAGCTCTTTTTTATTTTGAAAAAGACGAAATTAAAGAAATCAACAGCGAACGTTACCGCCAGATTGAAATTCAGTATAAACGAATCAACAATGAATCGATACGGGTTTACGATGCCAAAACAAAAAAATTATACGTACAGGATGCTATTGATATTAATTTAAGCAATCAATATTTAGATGCCATCATCAAAAATAAAATCTTGCCTTTTACAATCAACGACAGACAATTTGTTGGATTATTTTACAAAGACAATCAGGGAGATTTTATTATCGTGGTTTCCGGAATTGACCGCGCCGGAAATCGTCAGCTAGAGATTCTTGGTTTTATGTTTATTTTATTTTATCTCGCAGGAATTCCGCTCAATTATCTTTTGGGAACATTTTTAGCCAGACAAACTTTCCGTCCTTTTGAAGAAGTGATTGCCAAAGTAAATACCATAACAACCGAAAATCTCCATTCGAGATTAGAAATATCGCAAACCAGTGGCAAGGATGAAATTAAAGAATTGGTTACCACCTTTAATTATCTTTTAGAAAGACTCGAAAGGGGTATTATGATTCAGAAAAATTTCCTGAAAAATGTTTCGCACGAACTCAAAACACCACTTACTATTATTATAGGAGATATTGATGTTTCGTTACAGCAGCCCAGAACCAATGAACAATATGAAGAGATATTAAAATCGCTTCGAAAAGATACCTTACATCTTAAAGCAACTCTCGAAGGACTTTTGGTATTATCTGGTCTTGAACTTTCAGAACCGCAACAAATGGAAATGGTTCGTATAGACGAAATACTCTGGAATGTTCTGGAAAAGAAAGCTATTGAATATCCTGAATCTAAAGTTTCTGTACATCTTAATGCTATTGCAGATCACGAAGATTTACTTTCTGTTTATGCCAATAAACATATGTTGTTTATTGCTTTGTATAATATTCTTGATAATGCCATAAAATTTTCATCTCCGGCACCAGTTGATGTTTTTGCCTATTCGAACAAAGGAAAACTGGAAATAAAAATTACAGATCAGGGACCCGGAATTTCAGATCATGATAAAGATGCTATCTTCGATCTCTTTTTTAGAAGCGATAACACACGCCACATTCAGGGACAGGGATTGGGGCTTTTTATTACCATGCAGATTCTCAGGCTCCACGAAATTAATGTAACTGTAGATTCTGAATTAGAAAAAGGTACTTCGTTTTCTTTGGTATTTCCATAAACAATGAATCGCCGGGCACAATTTGTCTACAAAGACTAAATGTTTTTCTTTAAATCAGATTTAGCAGTTTTTTCATCTCATTTTAATTGTGTTAAATTTAAAATCAGATCTGCTCAATCTGGGCAAAAAATTAGACTCAACACCTGAAACAATCATCTTTTTTACATTAAAATATCAGTCGTTAAGGTTATCTGTTTTTACAATCGGTAACATTTGCTTAACACTCTAATCTTTTTCTAATCTACTTTAAATACAAATCTAATCTTTTAATTTTTAGTTTTTCCGCATAAAACACTGATTTTAAAGAACTAAAACGGTTTTACAAAAATATTACGTTCGTAATTTTAAGTTAACAATACATAGTTTTATCATTTTATGTTAACAAAAGCGTTAAATCTGATCAAAACAAAGGGATTTACTTTGTCAAATAAAAACTAAACAACAATGACAAAACTAAAACTCTTTTTTTCGGCTGTGATGCTTCTCGTAATGGGAAACATTTTTGCCCAAATTACAACCTCATCCTTAACGGCAAAAGTAAACGATGGAACAAGTCCCCTTAATGGCGCTGAGGTTACTTTAACACATTTACCTACCAACTCAGTTTACAGAGCTGTAACTGATAAACAAGGTAGATTTAGTTTCGAAAATTTAAATGCCGGTGGACCTTACGAATTAGAAATTAAAAGCAAGGACACCAAAGATTACTCTAACGCACAAATACATTTAGCTCTTGGCGATAATGATTTGCCAACCATTGTAGTTAATAAAGCAGACAATAATGTATTAGAAGAAGTAGTAATTACAAGTTCAAAACCTTCATCTAAAAACAACGGTACAAACATTAACGAAAAACAAGTAAATGGTCTGCCGTTAATCAACAGAGGAATTCAGGATGTTACCAAACTTGTTCCGCAAAGTTCTAACAACTCATTTGCTGGAACCAATTTCAGATACAACAACGTAACAATTGATGGTTCTATCAACAATGATGCGATTGGTTTTAGCCCATCTTTAGGAGGACAATCCGGAACTTCAGGTATGCCAGGAAGTAGTACGCGTTCTAACTCTATCAGTTTAGACGCAATACAGGACATTCAGGTTTATATTGCTCCTTATGATATTAAATTAGGAAACTTTTTAGGAGGAAGCGTAAACGCGGTTACACGCAGCGGTACAAATGAAGTAAGCGGATCTATTTATAGCTATGGCAGAAGTGCCGCTATTACTGGTCCTAATAATGCTGGTGACGGTTCTAAAATGCCAAGTTCTTTTGGCGATTATCAGGTTGGTTTCAGATTAGGATTGCCAATTATCAAAGATAAATTGTTCTTCTTTACCAATATGGAATATGCAGAAAGAACAGATCCTTTGTTTTATAATGCGGGACAAACAAATTCTGCCGGAAAACTAACTTCATTGGTTGATAATGCTACAGCAGAACAGATTGCTAATTTCGTTAAAACTAACTACGGATTTGATCCAGGAAGTTACGGTTCTTACAACAACTTTGCAAAAAGCCAGAAATTCTTCAATAAATTAGACTGGAAAATTAATGATAAGCACTCTCTTTCATTAAGAAACAACACCGTTATCTCTCAAGCTTCGAACTTAGAGCGTGATGCAGCAAACTTCAGGTTCTCAAGTATGGACTTTACTCAAAAAAACCAATCTATTAGTACAGTTTTAGAATTAAAAAGCCACTTTAACAGTCAATGGTCTAACTCCTTTATTGCAAGTTACTCGGCTATTAAAGATTACCGTGATCCAAAATCAGCCAATACTATGTTTCCGCAAACAGAAATTGGTTACAATGGAGGAACTATTTTCTTAGGAAATGATCGTGAAGCAACTGTTTTTAATATGAAACAAAACACTGCCGAAATCACAGATAACCTTACTTATAAAACAGGAAACCATACATTATTATTTGGTACGCACAACGAATTCTACGACATCAATTACGGATTTGTAAATGCGCTTAACGGAAGAGTTTCATACAAATCTCTGGCAGATTTCTACAATAAACTTCCTACCCGTGTTCGTGGAACGTATCCTTTTGATGGTTCAACAAGAGATGAGATTTTTAACGATCCTTACGCTAAATTCAAAGTAAACCTTTATAGCTTTTATGTACAGGATGAAATTAGAATTGGTAACAGATTAAAAGTTACACCTGGTGTAAGAGTTGATTATACTGATGTACCAAATAAACCAAAATTAAGTCCACAGGTACAAAACTCTCCTGCTGATCCAAATTATGGAACAACTTATAATTACACACCTTTAAGCCAAATTAAAAACAACTTTTTCAGTACAGCTTTAGTTTCTCCAAGAATTGGATTTACTTATAATGTAGACGAGGATAAAACCTTAGTTTTAAGAGGTGGATCTGGAGTATTTACAGGTAGAATTCCGTTTGCATGGTTAGGATATGCTTACTATAATGATGGTGTAGGTTACGGAAGTTATGACAAAAACAACCTTACTCCGGCACAAGTTGCAGCAGCTGGTGATCCTTTGGCAACTAATGGTTTAAACGGATATCATGATGCAACTCCAAAAGTACAGGCAGATTTAGTTGACAATAAATTTAAAATGCCGGCTGTTTTAAGAAACTCTCTTGCAATCGACAAAATTATCGATGGATATAAATTTACAGTTGAAGGTATTTATACAAAAGTAATTCGTGATTTAGAATTTCAACAAGTAAACAAAACAGATAATCCCACGTATTTCTCTTATGATACTAATCATCAGATGCCAATTTACGCAACGAATATTAATCCGGCTTTTTCAAATGCTTACCTGCTTTCAAATACAAATAAAGGATACAGATACAGCATTACTGAAATGATCACAAAAACCTATGATTTTGGTATGAACTTTATGGTTGCTTATACTTACGGAGATTCAAGAGACGTTACAAACGGAATCCGCAATTCTATGGAAAGTAACTTCCAGATGAACCAGTCATTGACACCTAATGATCCTCAATTGGCAACTTCTAACTTTAATATCAAACACAGAATTGTTTCTAGTGTAGGATATGCAGTAAAACTGGCTGATAACAATACTTTCTCTGCCAATGTATATTTTAATGCACAATCAGGAAATCCATTCTCTTGGGGATTTGTAAACTCAACAATTGCAGGAACAGGACAAGCAGCAGGACTAGCTTATATCTTTAAAGATGCAACAGAAGCTGCAAAATATATCGGAGTAAATGCAGCAGGAGTTCCATCAGCTACAGCAGCACAACAAGTAGCAGATTACGAATCTTTTATCAATGGAAATGACTATTTAAAAAGCAGAAGAGGAACATTTACACAAAGAAACGGAGATACTACACCATGGAACATTCAGGCTGATTTGAAATTAATGGATGAAATCAAAGTTTCAAAAGTTGGTACATTCCAGGTTTCATTTAGCATGGCAAACATCGGAAACCTTATTAATAAAGATTGGGGAAGAAGTTATTTCGTTCCAAACACTTACAATTCAACAGCAAATTTGGGGTTAACAAAATCAGGAAACTTAGGCGGAGTAGCTACTGGCGATCCAACTTATACTTTCCAAAAGCCAACCTCAACACCTTATACTATAGATCAATTAGCTTCAAGATTCCAGGGACAACTTGGTGTTAGGTATTCGTTCTAAAGATTGTGTTTTATTTTTTTTTATTTGTCCCCCAGTTTCAAACCTTATGAAACTGGGGGACTCTTTTTTATACATTCTCTCATAATTTGATACTATTGAGCACCTATTTTATTTTTTTGAGACAAACTTAATATCATCATCTTAACCATTATCTAAGATATAATTTCTAAATTAGTGATATGGAAAAGAATCCCGATGTATTAATTATTGGCGGCGGACTTGCGGGTTTGGCTGCAGCTATACATCTGTCTCAAAAAAATTTAAAAGTAATGCTGATTGAAAAATCGGCTTATCCCCGACACAAAGTTTGCGGAGAATATATTTCGAATGAGATCCTGCCCTATTTACAATGGCTTGGCGCCGATGTTTCAGAACTAAATCCCACAAATATTTCTAGGTTTGCCTTTACTGCCAATAACGGAAAAGAAGCAACGGCAAAACTTCCGTTAGGAGGATTTGGCATTAGCCGATATAAACTGGATCAGTTTTTATACCAAAAAGCGCTGGTAAACAACTCTATAATTATAAAAGAAACCGTTACAGATGTTTCATTCAGCGATGATGTATTTACTGTTACGACTTCCAATCAAATTTTTACTTCTAAAATAGTGCTGGGAGCTTTTGGCAAACGCTCTAATGTTGATCAGGCACTGGATCGAAATTTTATTCATAAAAAATCGCCGTGGTTGGCCGTAAAAGCGCATTATTCAGGAAACCTCGATAACGGCCTTGTAGCATTACACAACTTTAAAGGCGGCTATTGCGGTGTTTCTAAAGTCGAAAACAACATTATAAACATTTGTTATCTGGCAGATTATGCTACTTTTAAACAATACAAAAACATTGAAGATTATCAGCAGAATGTGCTTTATAAAAACAAACATCTTAAAGCCATTTTTGAGAACAGTCAACTCCTTTTTGATAAGCCCTTAAGCATAAGTCAGATCTGTTTTGATAAAAAACAAGCTGTCGAAAACCATATTTTAATGATTGGCGATACAGCCGGACTAATTCATCCGCTTTGTGGTAACGGAATGGCAATGGCGATTCATAGTGCCAAAATTGCATCAGAATTAATTCTGGATTATTATTCTGATAAAAAAATATCCAGAGCATCATTAGAAAAAACCTATGCCAAAGAATGGAAAAAACATTTTGGAAAAAGACTTTTTATGGGCCGGATTCTGGCACAAATCTTAACTCAAAAAAACATTACCAATATCCTTGTTGCCATCGTAGCCTCATTTCCCTCAATACTACCCGGAATAATTAAACAAACACATGGTAAACCTATAGCAATCGACTAAATGAGTGTAAATACACAATACAGAACACAGGAAACTGAAATAATGGATGATTTTTCTCTTCAGGGAGAAGAATTACAAGCAGCTCTGGATCAGATTGCACAAATCAACCAATTATTGGGCGGCAACAAACTTACGCTACACGGAGTCAAAAAATTATTAGAAAAATGCACTAAAAATAAAACCATTACAATTGCTGATATTGGCTGTGGCAACGGCGACATGCTGCGTATGCTCGCTAAATTTGGTCAAAAAAACAATTTAGATTTTAAACTTATAGGCATTGATGCCAATGATTTTACGATTAATTATGCCAAAACATTATCAACCGAATATTCAAATATCGAATATATGTGCATCGATATTTTTAGTGAAGCGTTTAAAAACATACAATATGATATTGTTTTATGCACCCTTACCCTGCATCATTTTACCAATAACGAAATATTAAATATAATTACTATCTTTAATAAGAATGCCAAAGACGGTATTATTGTTAACGATTTACATCGCAGCAAATTAGCATACCGGCTTTTCGAGTTGATTTGCATTATTTTTAATTTGAAAAAGATGTCACGCGAAGATGGACTGGTTTCTATTTTAAGAGGATTTAAAAAAAACGAACTGGAAGACTTTTCCAAAAAACTAAATTTAAAAAACTATACCATACAATGGAAATGGGCTTTTCGCTACCAATGGATAATTACTAAAAAATGAGTGTAAAAATTATAACAGTTGCCAAGCAACTTCCAAAATATTCTCGTCAAACAGCTGACATAATTCCAATGCTGGAAGGCTGGCTTCACGGACAAGACGAGCGTTTTATCAAAAAAGTTAAAAAAATATTTGAAGGAGCCGCTGTAGACAAACGTTACTCTATAATGGATCCGGAGGAAGTTTTTACATCTACATCATTTGAAGATAAAAACGACATTTATAGTCGGGAAGTTATTATTCTGGGCGAACAGGTTTTACAAAAAGCGCTCGAAAAAGCTCATTGGGATCCGCAATCACTGGATTATATTATTACAGTAAGCTGCACCGGAATCATGATTCCGTCATTAGATGCTTATCTTATCAATAAAATGAAACTTAGGCAGGATATTGTTCGGCTTCCGGTTACTGAAATGGGATGTGCTGCAGGAATATCAGGTATTATATACGCTAAAAATTTCCTGAAAGCCAATCCCGGAAAACGTGCTGCTGTTATTGCCGTAGAATCGCCAACAGCAACTTTTCAGCTTGACGATTTTTCGATGCCTAATATTGTAAGTGCTGCTATTTTTGGCGATGGAGCTGCCTGCTGTTTGTTATCTTCTTATGAAGACGATTATGGCCCTGAAATACTGAACGAAGAAATGTACCATTTTTATGATGCCGAACACATGATGGGGTTTAAATTGACCAACACCGGACTTCAAATGGTTCTGGATATTGAAGTTCCAGATACTATTTCATCACATTTTGGCGATATTATTCACCCGTTTCTTCAAAAAAACAATCTGGAAATCAAGGATATTGATCACATGATATTTCATCCTGGCGGAAAAAAAATCGTTACTACTGTAGAAACGCTTTTCTCCGGATTAGGTAAAAACATCGACGCAACAAAAGAAGTACTCAAACAATATGGCAATATGTCGAGTGCAACGGTATTGTATGTTTTAGAACAAATTATGGACGAAAAACCAAAAGCAGGAGAAAAAGGATTAATGCTGAGTTTTGGTCCCGGATTTTCGGCACAGCGTGTTTTATTGCAATGGTAATTTATCACATAAAAACTGAACGCGGATTTTATGGATTCGCTATCGCAAAACGGATTTCAAATGATTTAAAAACATTAAAATTTTATTCGGAATTAATTACAAATACAACATTATAAACATTAACAAAGGTTTCAACCGTCGGGACGCAATATTATCAGAATCCGGAACCAGGGAAATTGATTGAAAATATAAAAGCAAAAAAAATCTGTTTTTATTCTTGTCTTTACAAAGTAAAACCGTTTTATCCGTGTTCAGTTAAGCATCAAACTATTAAACAAAATAAACCATGACCCTGAAAAATATTTTAGCAAAGTTACCGTACAGTAAGCCCTTTCTATTTGTAGATGAATTACTTCATGTAGATGAAAATAGTGCTATAGGAACTTATACTTTTAAGGAAGATCTTGACTTTTATAAAGGGCATTTTAAAGATAATCCGGTAACTCCCGGGGTAATCCTGACCGAAACAATGGCGCAAATTGGTATGGTTTGTCTGGGAATTTCTTTGTTGGGCGATGCTTTTAATAAAGATACAGTTATCGCTTTTACCTCAGCCGATATGCAGTTTTTAAAACCTGTATATCCTAACGAAAAAGTAACGGTAACGTCTCAAAAATCATTTTTCAGATTTGGAAAACTAAAATGTGACGTAGTGATGACAAACGAAGCCGGACAAGAAGTTTGCAAAGGTGTTTTGGCCGGTATGATTACTAATAAATTATGAGCAAACGAGTTGTAATAACAGGATTAGGTGTTGCGGCTCCAAACGGAGTTGGCATTACCGAATTTAATCAAGCCATAAAAAACGGAATATCAGGGATTCGGTATGACGATCAGTTGCAGGAATTGCAATTCTCTTGTCAGATAGCCGGAAGACCTGAAATATCTGAAGAATTAAAAGCGCAGTATTTTACAGAACTCGAGCTGCGTGGTTTTAACAGCACCGGTATTTTGTATGGTGTTATTGCAGGTATAGAAGCCTGGAAAAATGCTGGATTACCCATAGAAACTAACGAGGATCCCGATTGGGACAGCGGAATTATTTTTGGTTCCGGTACATCAGGAATTGATAAATTTCGCGAAAGCATTTATAAGATAGATGAACTTCAGGTTCGGAGATTGGGCAGCACGGTCGTGGCACAAACCATGAATAGCGGTATTAGTGCTTATCTTGGCGGAAAATTAGGACTTGGCAATCAAATCACTACAAATTCATCTGCCTGTGCAACAGGAACTGAAGCTATTTTGATGGCGTATGATCGCATACAATCCGGACAGGCAAAACGTATACTGGCAGGAAGTACCGGCGATAGCGGACCTTACATCTGGGGTGGTTTTGATGCGCTTCGGGTATGCAGCTCAAGCTATAACGATAATCCCGAACAGGGTTCAAGACCCATGAGCAGTTCTGCTGCAGGATTTGTTCCCGGAAGCGGCGCAGGAGCATTAGTCATCGAAGATCTAGAAAGTGCCTTAGAACGCGGTGCCACTATTTATGCCGAAATATTAGGTGGAAATGTAAATTCAGGCGGACAGCGCGGTAACGGAAGTATGACCGCTCCAAACAGTACTGCCGTACAGCGCTGCATTACCAAGGCGCTTCATAATTCCGGTATTTCATCTCATGAGATTGATGCCATAAACGGACATTTAACGGCCACCACAAAAGATAGTCTTGAAATTGAAAACTGGACCAAAGCTTTAGATCGAAAAGGGAAAGATTTTCCGTATATCAATTCCTTAAAAAGCATGACCGGACATTGCCTGAGTGCTGCCGGGAGCATCGAAAGTATTGCCACAGTATTGCAGCTTCACGAAGGTTTTGTATTTGGAAATATCAATTGCGAAGATCTTCATCCTGAAATTACAGCACTCATTGATCCATCAAAAGTACCTCTAAAAACAATCGAAATTAATCCCACTATAATTGCCAAAGCCAGTTTTGGTTTTGGTGATGTAAATGCCTGTATTATTTTAAAAAAATTTTCATCGTAAATTGTAAGATCAATTCTTTCTTTGAAAACACATAACCATCAACAATTAACCATTAACCCATAATCACTATGAACAAAGAAGAACTTATCGCTAAATTAAAACTGATTATAAAACCGTACACGGCCAATACCGAAGCGTATGACAATCTTACAGAAGATACGGATTTCATAAACGATTTAAGTATCAATTCGGCTAATCTGGTAGATATTGTGCTAGACATCGAAGAATCTTTTGATATCATAATTGACAATGCTGATATGGAACGCATGCTAAACGTTAAAGCAGCTGTAGAAATCATTGAAACCAAACTGGCCGAAAAATGATTGGCAATGATGTCATAGATCTTTTGCAATCACGAAAAGAAAGCAATTGGCGACGCAGGGGTTTTATACAAAAACTATTTACCCCTGAAGAACAATTGCTTATTTCAGACGCGTCAAATCCTGAAATTATGGTCTGGATACTTTGGAGTATGAAAGAAGCAGCTTATAAAATTTATAACCGGAAAACCAAAATAAGAGCCTATATTCCGCAAAAACTAGTTTGTGCTATAACATCTCAAAACCATAACAGCATTACAGGCAAGGTTATTTGTTCTGGAAATATCTATTATACCAAAACCATCCTATCTGAAGATCAAATTCATACTATTGCAGTACCGGTTTCAGAGCATCTGAATAAAGTGGCAGAAATCGAAAGAAAATCAATTGCAAAAGATAAAAATGGTATTCCGTATTTCGTTACTTCACAAAACACAATTCAGGATGCGTCTATAAGTCATCACGGGCGATTTGAAAAAGTGGTGACGCTTACACAAACTACAAAAAAGCAGCTTAAATCAGGATTCTCTCTCAGCAATATTTAACTCAATTTCAATAGAAGCATAATTTCTGCCAATATACTTTTTCATAATTCATCTGATTTTGCCTCTCATACTCTAAATCAAAACAAGTCAAAATCTTATTCCTAATCTTAAACACAACTCAAAATAATATATTTCTGATCCTTAAATTAGTTTTATATTAGCGTTTATAAAATCAGTAAATCATTTATATCTGAAATAAAATTTTGCCAAAATCTATTGAAAATAGTATTTCGAAAGACCAAAAATTTCGTTGATACTATGATACTCCAAAAACTATGACCCATAATTCTAAAATACTGGCTTTCGATACTTATTATTTTGAAGGAAAAGCCAAAACCGTTTGTCTTGAATTTTTAAACTGGAATGAAAGCGAAAATTATAAAGTTCACACCGAAATAATCGAAAATGTCGAAGACTACATTCCGGGGGAATTTTACCGCAGAGAGTTGCCTTGCATTTTGAGTTTATTGAACCAAATCGATTTAAAAACCATTAAAGCGATTATTGTCGACGGATTTGTTTATCTGGATGATGATAAAAAATATGGTTTAGGCGGACATTTATATGAAAAACTAAACAAGGAAATTCCAATCATTGGCGTTGCCAAAACCAATTTTGCATCCATCGAAAAAGATAAAAAAGTTTTGGTGAGAGGCGATAGTAAAAAGCCATTATATGTCACGGCAATTGGTATGGATCTCGAAGATGCTTTCGAAAAAATTGAAAGTATGGCAGGTGAATTTAGAATTCCAACCCTATTGAAAGAAATGGACCGATTGACCAAAGAGATCTAAAAAACATCGAATTCTCTTAAAAATTAAAAGAATATTGCCAACGCTCAAACCTAAGTCTTTTTATAATGGAAATACCACAAATACTGAATCAAATATACCCTTTACCGGAAAAATCAAGACTCTTACTTGAAAGCTGTGTAGACGAAATCAGCTATCCAAAAGGGCATAATTTAATAAGAGCCGAAAAAATTGAAACCTGTATTTATTTCATCAAAAAAGGAATCGCCAGAGCCTATGCCTACAAAGATAGCAACGAAGTAACGTTTTGGTTTGGTAAAGAAGGAGATACACTTTTATCTATGAAAAGTTATGTAACCAATGAAAAAGGCTACGAAGATATTGAGTTACTGGAAGATTGCGAATTGTATCAGCTAAAAACAGAAAAACTACAAGCACTTTTTGCAAATGATATTCATATTGCCAACTGGGGCAGAAAATTTGCTGAAAAAGAACTGCTTAAAACAGAAGAACGCCTAATATGCAGACAATTTCGAACCGCCACAGAACGTTACACAGAATTACTACAAGACAATCCTGATTTGCTTTTACGCATACAACTGGGTCATATTGCTTCGTATTTAGGCATAACCCAAGTGAGTTTAAGCCGAATAAGATCTGAAATAAAATAATTTCATTTTTTAACATTTGTAAAATTTTACCAGCAATCCATTTCAGAATTTTGTATCAAAATATAAAAACATGAATTGGATATTATTAGTGATTGCGGGATTATTTGAAGTAATCTTCGCCTTTTGTTTAGGAAAAGCAAAAGAAACTACAGGAAACGAAATGTATTTATGGTATGTAGCTTTTGCCATTTCGATCGTAATGAGTATGGGACTTTTAATCAAAGTCATTCAGGCTTTACCCATAGGAACTGTTTATGTGGTCTGGACAGGAATTGGAGCCGTTGGAACTGTTTTACTCGGAATTATTGTGTTTAAAGAACCCGTAACTTTCTTAAGGATACTTTTTCTGAGTACTTTAATTGGTTCCATAATTGGACTCAAAGTGGTTTCGCATTAAAAGTGGAATTTTAAAACTAAGCAAAAGAGGAGAACTTTGGTGTAAACAATGCCACTGAGGTTCTCCTCTTTTCGTTTGTTAGCTCTTTTTATGGAAATCTGTTTAAAATTTAAACCTCATATTTTCACAAGGTACAGAATTTATATTATTTCATCTCGCTTTAAAAAAAGCGATTTGCATTTATAAAATACTGTAAGCCAAAATCATACTACTAAAAATAACCATAAAAAAACCAATTTTAATGTGTAACTTAGTAAGTATTCAAATTAATATAAAGAACCTTATAAGGGCAATAAATACCTTGTTTACCTGTTATATAAAAGAATATTATTTATTAATTGCATTTAATTTACATATGAAAAGATTACACTTTTTACTCATTATAATTGGTATTACGCTAAACGGATATGCACAAAAGGAAGTGAATGGAAAATACAAACCCATTCCCTCAAAAAATTCTGAGCTTAAAGAGCCGATACCTCCAACAGAAACTCCTCCACCTCCTGAGACACCTCCGGTAAAAGAGCCAACAGTTTTAAAAATCAATCCCGAAGAACTTTATAAAAACAACAGTCTCTACAAACCAGAAGCCAATGTTGAAGGAATTTTTTACAGACGAAATGAATATTTGGGAGGTTTTGTAACCAATTCATCTGTTTCGACAGTTCGTTATCGTGATGCTGCATTTGTAGATGGCGATAAAATCAGAGTATATCTCAATGACAAAGTGATTGAACCTCAGGTTTTATTAAATGGCGATTTTCAGGGATTCAAAATAGATTTGGTAAAAGGAATTAACAAAATAGATTTTGAAGCCTTAAACGAGGGTTCTGCTTCGCCTAATACTGCCGAATTTCAGGTTTTTGATGATAAAGGCGCTGTTATTCAGGCAAGTCAATGGAATGTAGGTACTGGTTATAAAGCGACCATTATCTTGTATAAAGAATAAAACATTTCTCTTTTAATATCATAAAACAAAACTCCCGTTTACAAGATAAGCGGGAGTTTTTTTATGGGGTTTTATTTCTTTTTTAAATAGTTTAAAACAATCTCAGACTACTTTTTTCTGCCATAAAGCAAAAGCCTTTTAAAAGAATAAATTGCCGGAAGCTTGGGGAAATGTTCTGCAATTCTTTCTTTATAGGTTTTAATAAAAAATACCTGCTGTTCACCTTCCAGACGTTCTATATACGGAATCAAAGCCGAACCCGAAATAAAATTATAAAGTGTATCGTGATCATTGGCGATAATAGGATATACTTTTTGCAGGATCGTTATATTTTCCAGTCCGCTATCAAAAAAAATTTGTGCATATTCGTCGATACTCAAAACCGGAGAATCTCTTTTATATTCTTTTAAATACGACCGAAAAGGTTCTTCGTTTACCAGTTCCAGAAGAATTTTATTGAGTTTATTCTCTGGCTGAACCGGCATTTGTACCGCAAACTGCCCTTTTGGATTTACCAAATCAATCAATTCCGAAAATAAGGTTTCGTGATTATTTGACCATTGCAAAGCCGCATTACTAAAAATCAGGTCCCATTTTTCGCCAGACTGAATCATTTCTTCGGTCGTTGCCTTTAGAAAATGCAAATTATCGGTTTCTAAAACCTTGGATTGCTCCAGCATTTCTGCCGAAGAATCAACACCCAGAAAATCTGCCTGCGAAAACTTATGGGCTAAAATTGCAGTTTGTTCTCCCGTACCACAACCTAAATCAATGGTTTTCATTCCGTTTACGGGCTGAATCAAATCGATCAAATCATAAAAAGGCTGATAACGAATATTTTTAAACTTATTATAGATTTCCGGATTCCATGGCATTGTATATCGTTTTACAATTTTAATTCTGATCAGAGAAGTTTTTTTGATCCAGGTAAAATTTAGTTAATACGCCAAGATACAAAATTCTTATGGGATTTATTTCGTAACACGCACGGCTTCTGGCAAAATCATCAACTTTAATAAAAATTAGTAAACCTTATTTTACAGAATCTCTATCTTTATACAAAAGGCAAATAAAAAAACAAATTCTGAACCTGCATTTAAAAATGATAAATAACATCCGGTGAGGTAGATATACTAATAAAAAAAGACAATACAATGCGTATATATACGGGTTTTGGTAAAAGCATGGCGTTCTGTAGTAAACAGATTAAAATCAGGAACATGAGAATACCTGATTGGTTTTCATTTGTCAAGCTTCAAAAAATAAAGCCCCAAACTTAAAATACTCATTTTATTGACCTAAATCAAACTTTTGCATCTCAAACAACTTTAGATTTGCTGCTCATTAATTATTAAAAATCCTAATAAAATGATCAGTACAATACTATATCCATTAGAAAAATTTGGTTTAACCAGTATAGAACGTGTCGAAAACACGATTAGGCAACTACAAAACGGAAAAGGTTTTTTATTAATTGATGATAACGACAGAGAAAATGAAGGTGATTTGGTTTTTTCGGCACAACATATCAACGTACAGGATATGGCGATGATGATACGCGAATGCAGCGGAATTGTATGCCTTTGTCTGACCAATAAAAAAGCAGATGAACTCGAATTGCCTTATATGGTAAAAGAAAACACGAGTAATTTCCAGACTCCTTTTACTGTAACAATCGAAGCAAAAGCAGGTGTTACAACCGGAGTTTCGGCAGCAGACCGAATTACAACCATTAAAACAGCCACTGCTGTAAATGCAAAACCATCTGACCTTGCAAGACCCGGACATATTTTTCCGTTAAGAGCAAAAAACAACGGAGTTCTGGAACGCAACGGACACACCGAAGGCAGCGTAGATTTAATGAAATTAGCCGGTTTAAAACCAGAAGCCGTTTTATGCGAGTTAATGAATGAAGATGGCAGTATGGCTAAACTTGACAAAATCATTAGTTTTGCGATACAACACGATTTGGTAGTTTTATCTATAGAAGATATTGTTTATTACCGCAAATTTGTGAGAGATTATAAATAAAATGATATACGAGCAACTTGGTGATTATATAAAAAAACGTATCGAAGTTTCAGACGACGATTTGAATACTATACTTTCGTATTTCAAACTTTTAAAGCAAAGTAAAAATGAGTTACTGCTTTCGGCAGGACAAACGAGTCAGCATACTTATTTTGTGGGTAAAGGTTGTTTGAGAATCTTTTTTATCAATGAAGAAGGAAAAGACGTAACGCGGTACATTGCTTTCGAAAATCAGATTGCGACTGCTTTGGTGAGTTTTATAACCAAAATTCCGTCTTTAGAATACATTCAGGTTGTCGAAAAATCAGAATTGTTGTTTATTAGCCACGATGATTTTAATCATTTAATGACAATTATTCCAAAATGGCGCGAGTTTTATTGCTCTTATCTCGAGAAAGCTTACGTCAATAGCACCAACAGATTAATGTCTTTCACCACCATGGACGCCAAAGAAAGATACCATCAATTGCTTAAAATAAATCCGAAAATCGTAAAACGTTTACCCAATAAAATTGTGGCTTCGTACATTAATATTTCTCAGGAAACCTTAAGCAGATTGAAGTCTAAGATTTGATTGTTTTTTTAATAAAGAAAAGCCAGATTTGTTAGGTCTGGCTTTTGTTATGTCTGTTTAGTTTTTTATTTGCAAATACAAGGTTTCTTTTTTGATGTTTTTTCAGTATTCTGGCTAAATTCCATAATTGGAAATTTTTTATTTTCTTGTTCTAAATAAAAATCAGATATAATTTGATTATCAATTTTAATTACCATATCCGTAGATAAATTACTTTTTATATTTTCTGTGAATTGATTTAGAATTGGGTTTTTATCAAAATTTAGTGGTAACTCCACTTTTGCATTACTAAAATGTTTTTGCCAATAATCTTTATCTTTTGTAAAAACTATTCTACTTATAAATTCCTGACCTTTTTTATCCTTCCAAACTACTTTGAATTGATACGGAATTGACCTTTTATCCTCGTTTAAATTTGAATTACCGAATATTATTTCATTTTCTCCATTACACATATTTATGCCAATTTGAGATATTTCACAACCATCTGGAACACTTATGTTTGGTTTCCAACTGTATTTTTTTCGATATAAATCATATCCGTTCTCTTTAATACTTTCTTTAACTTCAGCTGGCATAAATTTTAAATCGTTTAACTTTTTATCAACGAAATCTTTCTCAAACATAAATTTTGCATTATCATAGACATCCTCCGAAAATAAATTTATTTGTGTTGCCTGATATCTTACAATCTCTAATTGTATTCCCAGATCTCCAACTAACCAAACAACAACTACTCCTTTTGGAGCAAGACCAATCTGTGCTTTATTAAAGTTGATCTTTTTATTGGGAAAATTAAATCCTTTTTCAAGGTATTCTTCTATTTTCTCTTTTGGTAAGTTCCATTTTCCTTTGTAAAATTTTCTCTCTACCAAAGAAAGCCAAGTAATTTCTAAAGTTTCTGGAACTGTAAAAGATTGCTTTTTTGCAACTTCTATTCCAACTCCCCAACTTGAACTTACACAAAATGAACCGAAAAAGGATTTCCCAACAAATCCTCTTTGTATCGCGACAGGATATTCTTTTGGGACGGAAATATCTATTGAGTAATCATATTTTTTTTCCGTACATGAACTTATTGTTATTGCAAAAAGCAATAAAACACTTATTTTTTTTTAATTTTCTGATTATATTCATAGAGTATTTTTTATCAACACGTCATTTGACCAATTCTTTTTTTATTTTTTAATAGCGTTTTTCTAACTTGTAAATTGAACTAATAAGATCCCTCATACATAACTGAACCTTTATAAATACGTACACTATCAACTTCTATTGGTTCGTGATTTAAGTATAACTTTAAAACCCTATTATCTTTACTTATTTTAATCTCAAACTCCTGTTTGTCCTGCGTTTCAAATTTTTTAAACTTTTCAAATATTATTTTTTCATTTAGAAAAATATTTCCACGAAAACGTTCACGATCACTAGTCTCCCAATCAAGTTCCAGAATTTGGGGCAAAGCACGATTATCAAAAGATGTTGCTGGTAGAGTAGGCATAAAAATAATATCCTGCTCTCCATTGTAATTAGTAAAACAATATTGAAATAATCTTAAAGCTGGATTTTCATTTTCCATCTTTAACCTAAAGGTGTAGCGTTTACGGTACATATCCCATCTTGCACATGAAGCATTTTGCAAAAAATCTCTTGTTTTTACTCCTAGACGGTTCATTGACCAATTTCTGAAAAGTTGTTCCTCAAGTTCACTATCATTCTTGATCACCTGTGCCTGATAGCGCCCTAGTTCAATCCTAAAAACACCATATTGTTTCCAGACTACTACCATGCCCTGAGGTGCAAAACCAAATATTAAACCTGAAAATTTTTCATTTCGATAATCATTATATTTATAAATTTTATCCATAGATTTTTTCATTTCTTCTATGGGAAAATCAACTTTTAGATGGTAAAATTTATCGTCATAGCCGGCATAATAAATTACATCTGCTCCTATGGGTGTGCCATGTTGTGATGTCCAGCTTTTACCAGAATCTCCCCAGCGGCCAGAAGAACCGCCAAAAGGCAAATGAGAAACACCTCCTTCTAATGTCAGGATATCTCCCCTAACAAATTCTACTCTATAAATATTTTCATTGTTTTCATGTTGTTGTGATGGTTGGCATGTATAACTTTGCCATTCGTAATTGTTCATGTTACAGCTCGTGTTTATTATGATTACTACAAAAATTAGTATTCGGTTTAATTTATCCATTGTGTATTTCTCTTTTGCGTTTTTCAATTGGCAGAACGTTTTCAAATCTTGGTCCAAGACCAAACTGATCTACTTTTGCGGACCAATGCAAATATCTGTGCCGTAATTCTTTTAAATCTTCAGGGTCTATATATTCGAGATAATTTATCTGTTCAGATCCTTTTAGATATTCCGCTATAGATTTCCTTTCTTTTATAGCCTGATTTCTATATGTCATTACAGCCTGACTATATTTTGTTAATTGCTTGAAAATATTCGCAATAAAAGGGTCTTCAATATTCGTCTTTTGCTTTTCTACAATTTCGTCATATTCAACATTAAATTGTTTTGGTAAATAATGATTGATTGTATCTTTTTTTTTACAAGATATAAATACTAATGGTATAATAGAAAGATTGTTTTTTTCATAATTTTTTTGTATAAATTCTCTCTTTTAATTTAGTCAAAGTTATCAATACGGATTTGGTTTTGTAAAAGACTCCTGTGACACGATCGCTTCTTTCATATCAATTTCTTCAGACGCTGTTTTTAGTTTGATTGAAATTCCGGCAGTTTCTCGTGGTTTTGTTTTTCTGTCAATTTCAATTACAAAATTGATTCCTTCACCCGCTTTGATTTTTTCAAAAATGGCTTTTGATTTTTTTTCATCAAAAAACACATCACTTTCCATACGTCTGTCGTTTATATCGTGCCAGACAATATTTATTTTTCTAGGAACAGCACGTTGCTTAATAGGCATGATGTTGTTATTTAAACTCAGAAAAATAGATTCAAATTCGCCATTGATATAGTTGATTTCAATAGTTTCGACTTTATCTTCTGCTTTAACCGTTGGTGTAATGTGATACTTTTTAAAAAGGGTCTCCCAGTATCCAAATGGTATCGTACCGTGAGTAATTTGATCTTTTATTTCTTGTGGTAAATCCTCATTCATATAATTGACATATTCCCTAATACCTTCTTTACCTTTCATTGATGGGTGGGCAATTTGCCAGTCAACATTATCATCAACATAAGCTTGATATCGTCCTACAATTGTCATATTTGAAGGACTAAAAACATATAGCACCACCATTCCTCCAGGAAATAAACCTGCATTAATAGCAAAATTATAATCTTTAATAATCTCAATCTTCTTTATTTCTTGATTCCAAACAGGTCTTTCGCTACCGTTTTTCATTAGAGATTCTATCATTTCGTAATCGAGCTTAAAAATACCCGAGTAACTTTTATTTTCTGTATAAGACATCCAGGTTATATCAAGCATTTTAGGAGGTATCCCTGTCGCTTCTCCAGACGAGGAACCGTCATTATCACCTAAATTTTCACTATTTATTATACGATCAAAAGGCATATAAACATAGCCGCTTTTAGGTGTATTTCCTACAATTAAGTGACCTGAAAATATTTCAGCAGGGTAACCATTTGGAGTGCATACATAAGCATCCCAAGAATATTGTTTTTGTTTCATAGTTTTTTGACAAGAGATTACAGTCGAATTAAATAAAGTGACTAGGACGATATATTGCATTATTCTTCTCATAGTTATCCTGATATTATTTTTCTTTTTCTTATGATATTACTTAAATTATCTTGTTGAGGCTCCATACCTACTCCATCCATATTTGCAGAACAATGAAGATATTTATTGCGTAAATCCGGCAATAAATAATAATCAGCAACCATTGTATTAAAATCATCCACTTCTTCTTGATTTTTCCATTCTGTTTTCCGTTTTAATTCTATTTGTTTACTGGTGTAGAATTTTAATTTAGGTCTATTATCAAAGGCATAGCCATCAATTCGATTTTTAATTTTATCTAATTCATCCGGGATTATATAATCTTTATTGAGAATTTTATATTTCCAAGGAATATTGTACTTCCTTTTCCCAAATTCTGCCATAAGATGCAGAATTACAAAGCTATATTCATTGCTAAGAGTTCGAGTACCTTTTAAATAATAAGGTAACAAACTAGGTAATTCTTTTAACTGACTTGGTTTAAACCAACCCTGTTCCAAAACATATTTTTTTTCACCTTCTATTATAGGAGCAGATTCTGTTAGTATTACAATTTCCTCTTCTTTATTTTTATATCCACCTCCAATATCAGAGTGGGATCCTGGCAATGTTAATTCGACACTGTTTGTTCCTGCGCTAGCAATATTGGTAAGAGGGAAATTATCACGATATTCATCCTCAGCAGTTAAATGAACTGTAAACCCAATATTTGGTATTTTTAACGGGACTTTATCTCCATCAATATCATCAAAAATATTATATCCGTATGATGAAACAGTATCATAAATACCCAAAAAGCGAACTTTTATTCGAAGAGGTTTTGTTTTATAACCTAATCCTTCAAAGGCTTTGCCGAGAAACCCAAAATGATAACTATTTTTATCGCTCGAAACTTTCTTTTTGTTCAATTCATTTACAAAAATACGAGCTGCAGCTGCACCACGACTAAAACCAAAAACATCAAAGTATAAGGTACCTATACTTATTTCATTTTCTTTTTTTAATCTTCTCGTAATATCTTGGCATCCTTTTTCTACTTTTTCATAAAGTCCTGTTTCTCCTGTTCCGTAACCTTGACCACGAGTAAAATCTCCATAATAATCAAGCGTACCATCATCCTTTTTATATGGGTTTTTAGTACCAATCCCTTCTACATAAACTGAATAATAATGTAGATCTGGTTCATTTAAATAAGCGTTTTCTAATTTATCAACGTTTGAATGATCATTACCATAGCTGGTGTTAGATCCATCTTTACTCGATGCGTAAGTTTTTTTTAATTGAGGATCATTTCTCCTACCTTCTATATTTTGTCTATTGTTCGAGGTACCATCAAAAAATACTCCCACATAAACGTCATTGGTTTCTTTATCATCTTCTTTAGGAGGTACAAAACGCGGTTCTCCAAATATTATATTCGACATATTTTATGATTTATTACCTCTTATAATTATTTTTTTATTCGATGCCAAAGTCAAATTTCTTTTTGTGGCAACTATTTCTATTTTCTCACTTTCTTCGTTAATTCTTTTAGCGAAACATATATAGTTTTCCCTAATTTTAATTTTCAAATTCTTTGCTGTTTTATTGATCGCCATAGTTATCTAAAATATATTTGACTTTTCTGCACTGTTTATTTCTACTGTTTTTTGACTACTTTCTAAAAGCATATTTTCATGCGTGCTAATAATTTTAACCTCTTCCGCAAACTGAGTAGATTCACCAGAACTTCGAACATAATTATTAGTTATATTTTCGCTTTTATTATCTCCAAATTCGGAGATATTTCCTTTTGCCGTAATGTCTATATCTTGTTCCGCAATTTGTCTTATATTTCTATTTGCTTCAATGTCTATATCCCTCCCAGCCTTCATAATAATATCTTCCCCCGCTTCAATTTCAATAGTATTTGGAGCAAGAAATTTTATATTTCCACTCCCATCCATAAAATATTTATTTCCGCTTGGGTCTTCGATTAAAACACTTCCATCGGCGTCATTCAAAATAATGATGATTCCGGAGCGGGTTCTCATCACTTTCAAATCATTATCAGCTGTGCTGTAACCACTTGTTTCTTTTCTGTTTGTCATGGTTCCAATAACAATTGGTAACTCGGCATTGTCGCCTTGAAAATCAACAAAAACGGTGTCGCCTATTTCGGGTAGAATGTGAGAGCCTCGGCCATCACCTCCGTATTTTTGCAATAAGGGTATGTAAGGTGTTGTTTCCCCTTTGTCTTCCTGCCATGGCATTTGCACTTGTACACCACTAAGTCCGTCGGGATCTGCGTTGGCTATTACAACTGCAGTTTGGCTTTTGCAAACAGGGATTAAATCAGGATTGGTTTCGGGCGAAAATACAGATCCGCTAAAATTTATAGCTGTAAAGTGATTTTCGTAATCTCCGCCATCGTCACAACTGTGTGTGACTTGGGTTATCGTATAATGACTTTCAAGCCATTTATCGACTCCGGTAATGCTTACATCGCTTCCTACAGTAATTCCGGGAACTTCACTCGAACCTGTAACCTGCATCATTTTACTTACTGATGCGCGCATTTTGTTTTTCGAATATTCTTCAAGACTGTTTTTTCCGTTTCCGTCGGTTGAATTTTGATTGAGCTGAATTGTGGTTTCTTTACTAAAAACCTGATTCGATTTATTGACAAAGTTTTGATGTGCAACATCCGTTTCTTTTCGATAGTTAATCGGATTATCGGTAATAAACTCCCCACTAGTATGGTCGTTCTCGATTACTTTAAAAAGAGACGGAATCAATTTCATCTGATAATCAAAATCATACATATTAATACCATACGCCAATTTTGGTATAACTCTGCCACCGGGACCTCCCAGAACTATCTTAAGTCCGTTGTCGAAAAACCATAGTCCGTAACGTTTTGCAAGACGGTTCAGAAAATCAAAATCGCTTTCGTTATATTGTACGGTATAGGCTAGAATAGCGGTGAAAAAGGGTTGAATTTCCATATCAATATCATATCCAGATTTGACTTTATTTACAATATCTGCAATTGGCATTTTTGTAAACGAGTTGGATTGCGGACCATTATCTAAAATTATAGATCGGCTGTGTCCCTCGATTAATATCGTTTCTTCAATGTCTTTTATTCGGGATTTTATTAATCTGATCTTGGTTACGATTCCGTAAAACTGCAGTATATAATCTTTAGGATTGTTGGTAATCATAAGATCATCAAGTCCGGGTAAGGGTTTTATCTCGATACTTATTTTTTCGCCAAATAATTCCTGAGAAGCCGGCATAACACTCTGAAGTTCGCTTACCAACAAATCCTGACGCAGCTCGATAGAAAAGGTATGATGATCGTGAATTTTTTGATCTATTTTTAAATGACTGAAATTTTTAATTACGGTTTCGCCAATTTTTATGGTGGTTATAGTTTGTAAAGCCATGTTGCTTTTGATTAAATGTTTTAAGAATTTTTCCAGTTATTTTCGAATAAGGTATTTCCAATTTTTATTTCATTGGAAGTAATCAAAATTTCTGTGGTCATTGGGGTTGTGGTTTCACTGCGAAAACTTTCATGAAAAGAAATGCAATACCCTTTTTTGAAGCTGACATTTTTCAGGGTACTCATCGCATCGCGACGGTAAAAAACTACTTTCCCGTCTTTCACGCTCGTGTGCGAAACCACCCAGTCTGAAAACAAATCTGTGCTTTTGCTTTCGACTACGATTTTTATTTGTCCCCCTTTGGTTCTGTTGGCAGGTTTTCCATTGTTGTCAATTCCCTGATTGAAAGTAACATCAAACTCTAAAACGTTGAATGTTTCATTGTCTAGCTCTAATTTTGATAAAAACTCATATGTAATAATTATTGATTAAGCTTATACCGCAGTAATATTTATAACTTTAATCAATAAGAGAAGTGGTATTTAAGTAAACAAAGTATTACATAAATATTTTATGAATATAGTAATTATCTTTCAATAAAAAAGAATTCTGTTTTATTTTTTGTACAAAATTGTGCGGACACAAAAAGATTAAAGCAAAAAACAAGAAAAAATTAGTGGCTTGGAGAGGTCAAATTGAATTGCCCCCAGTTTTAGCTGGAGAAATAATTATTGAATAAATAAAGGCTTTAATTTATTTTCATCCAGATAAAGCTGGAAGTTATTTAAAAAAAATCAACCCCGATAACTATTAATAGTCATCGGGGTTAAATTTTATCAGAATATAAAACTTCGTTTCTTATAATTTTAAAAATATAATTTATTAAGATTCGCAACTACTACAAGTTACCAAACTTGTAACCAACTCTTTAGAAACACTTTGGCTTCTTTGGTAATACAAACTTTTCACTCCCAGTTGCCATGCTTCGATCATTAAACGGTTTACATCCTTAATTGGCAATTCAGACGGGATATTAAGATTTAGACTTTGTCCCTGATCTACAAATTTCTGACGAATCGATGCTTGCTGTACAATTTCTAACTGACTGATCTCCTTAAAGGTTTTAAAAACATCTTTTTCATTTTGCGTCAATTGGGTCATGTGCTGAACACTACCGCCATTAAGCATGATTTCTCTCCACACCTCTTCATTATCAAGACCTTTTTCTTCTAGTAAAATTTTAAGGTATTTGTTTTTACGCATAAAATTCCCCTTGCTCAATCCTGCTTTATAATAATTACTGCTAAAAGGCTCAATTCCTGGTGATGTTTGCCCTAAAATTGCCGATGATGAAGTCGTTGGTGCAATAGCCATTGTAGTAGTATTGCGTCTTCCGTAACCTTTTAGCAATTCCGGTTCGCCATAAATTCTGGCAAGCTCCTGAGTAGCTTTATCGGCTTTGTCACTAATATGTTTAAATATTTCTGTAGTTTTCATTTTGGCTTCCATTCCTTCAAACGGAATCATATTTTTCTGTAAATACGAATGCCATCCTAAAACGCCTAATCCGAGTGCACGATGTCTTTTGGCAAAACGGTTTGCTGCCGCCAGATAATAATTCCCTTCTGTTTTTTCTATAAATTCCTGCAATACAGCATCAAGAAAAAAGATTGCCAGTTTTACTGCTTCAGTATCTTTCCATTCTTCGTAAAGTTCCAGATTCATTGATGAAAGACAGCAAATAAACGATTCATCAAAGCTCGAAGGCAGCATAATTTCGCTACACAGATTACTGGCATTAATGCGCAGGTTTTTATCTTTATAAACTTGTGGTTTGTTCTTGTTTACGTTATCACTAAAAAAGATATAAGGCAATCCTTTTTGCTGACGGCTTTCCAGTACTTTAGCCCAAACTTGTCTTTTATCGGCATCACCATCAATCATTTCCTGCATCCAGTAATCAGGAACACAAATTCCGGTAAACAAATTCTGAATTGGGTTTCCGATACTTTTAATCTTCAAAAACTCCTCGATATCCGGATGATCCACATCCAAATACGCTGCAAAAGCACCACGACGTACACCACCTTGCGAAATGGTATCCATAGTGGTATCAAAAAGTTTCATAAAACTAACAGCTCCACTACTCTTTCCGTTATCAGTTACGGCACTTCCTCTTTCGCGCAATTCTCCAAAATAACCTGATGTTCCGCCACCAATCTTGGTTTGCATTATGACTTCGCCTAATTTATGTGTAATTCCTTCGATTTCATCAGGAACATGCACATTAAAGCACGAAATTGGCAATCCACGTTCTGTTCCCATATTGGCCCAAACAGGCGAACTGATACTCATCCAGCCGCGTTCGATCATTTCTACAAAAGAATCCTTTAACTCAGGTTTATAAAGTCTTTTTGCTGCAGCCGTACAAATTCTGTCAATTGCACCTTCTACAGTTTCGCCCTTTAAAAGATAACCACGATTTAAAATTTGTTCACTTTCAGAGTTTTTCCACCACATTTTATTATCTCCTTCACTTAACGGAAGGCTGTTTCCTGAAATTGTATCTATTGTATTCATAATTATAATTTGCTATTTTAGAAGAGGTCGTTTGCGGTTATACTTTTGTCATGCTTGGTATATTCTACAGGTCTTTTTGCAAAAAAATCATCCAGACTGTTGGCAAAAACTTCTTCTTCAAACCATGCCATTGCTTTATAATCTTCAGATGGAACATTAAATATGGTTGGAATATTAATCTGAGTCAGACTTTCATCGATTCTAAATTTCATGAAGTTCACCAAGTCTTCTTTTTTGATACTTTCGATTTCACCTTCTTCAAATATCCAGTCTAATATATCAGCTTCTACGCCTATCGAGTTTTTAACGCTTTCGCGAACAAGGTTTAAAGTTTCTTCATCAAAGAAATCCGGAAATTCTTCTCGTATTTTATTAATGATAAAAATTCCGCCATTAGCATGAATTTGCTCGTCTATAGAAGTCCACGCAATAATGTTGCTTACATTTTTCATGTATCCTTTAAATCTTGTAAACGATAACAGAATCGCAAACTGGCTAAATAAGGAAACATTTTCAATAAGGATACTAAACAAGATTAGCGATACAACGTATTTTTTATTGTCCTGAGATTTGGTGTCTTTAAGGACTTCAGAAAGGTAATCGATTCTCTTGCGGATTACCGGAATGTCCATTAATTTTTCGAACTCATCATTATATCCTAAAACTTCCAAAAGACGCGAATAGGCTTCTGAATGTCTGAATTCACATTCGGCAAAAGTGGTTCCCAAACCGTTAAATTCCGGTTTTGGAAAATGCTCGTATATGTTTCCCCAAAAACTTTTTACAGCTACTTCAATTTGTGCAATCGCCAGTAAACTGTTCTTTATAGCCGTTTTTTCGGCATTATTTAAATGCGAATGAAAGTCCTGTGTATCAGCTGTAAAATCTACTTCGGTATGAACCCAGTAGGCTTTGTTGATGGCTTCTGTAAACTGCAATACCTCCGGATACTCAAAAGGTTTATAATTGATTCTTTTATCGAATATAGACATATATATAGTATTTAAATGGTGACTTACCTGGAATAAAAATGAATGGTTTTATTGGGGATTTAAACCTCATTTTTATCATTACAAAATTAACCCACAGTTCTTCTTTTGGCCTGCTTTTGATGTTAAAAATCTGTTCAATTATCAACAGTTTTCAACCTGCTGAAAAGGGGCTTAAAAACACTTTTTATTAACAGTAACATAATATTGGCTAATACCCCACACATCAGCTATTTATAACTTTTCTAAATAGACTTATCAACACAAAAAAACACTTCTTCGTTTATCATTATGAGTAACAGTTATCAACAACAAATATCAAAAAAATAGCTATTTTATTACAAAAAAAAGATTTTTTCAAATCATAATCCCGTCAAAAAAGTATACTCTTAAATGGATTGTTATTTGTTGTAAATTTTGATTTTGATGATTTTAAAAACATACATAAACAACTGATTTTGAATATTTTAAAATAAATTTTAAAAGTTTTTTCATCCCATTTCGTTTTGTCAAAAATTCAAAAAAGACGATCTGTTTCAGGATTAAATTGCTAAAAAAAGCTAATATTTAAAAGTTACCGTAATTTTGTACCACCTAAAAGAAAAAATATGATGATTAGAAAAGCAACTTTAGAAGATTCAGAATCTGTAGCAACACATTTATTGCTGGCGATGGAGGAAATAATCTATAAATTTATTGGTAAAAGAGATTATGATAAGGCTTATGCATTTATCCTTCATTTTGTGGCATCAGAAGGTAATCAATATTCTTATGAAAATTGTTTTGTGGCTTTAGATAAAAACGAAATTATAGGTGCTGTTGCAGTTTATAACGGAGGAAAATTACATGAACTTAGAAAACCAATTGTTGAGTATGTAAAAAGTCATTTTAATCCTGATTTTGATCCTGAAGATGAAACACAAAGCGGCGAATTTTATATTGATTCCTTAGGTGTAAATCCAAAATGTCAGGGAAAAGGAATTGGTTCTAAAATATTGCAGTTTTTAATTGAAGAATTTGTAACTAAAAATAAACAAACTTTGGGTTTACTGGTAGAAGAAGAAAATCCGGGTGCCAAAAAACTATATCAAAAATTAGGCTTTAAAATTGTTGGAGAAAAAACTCTGGTAGGCAAAAAACTGGAACATCTTCAGATTTCTTAGTTTTTTTGTTTCAGGTTTCAGGTTTGAAATGAGAATAATTAAACCCTTGCTTAGCAAAAAATATTTGGGCTCTTTGCGGTAAAATTCTACGCAAGGCTTACATTCATTTCAAACCTGAAACCTGAAACAATTTTTAAACTCCTTTCTCTCTTAACAAGATTTTTACTAAACGACTTGCCGAAATATGTGTTAAGATTTCATAACTAAAAGTGTATCAGCTAAAAAGTTTTATATTTGCACACAAAAAAATTAATACCACATGGCAATAAGGGCTGAAATATTCTCTTATTTTTTTTAATAATTACCCTTGAAATTTACATTAAAAAATACCTTTTCCGGCAGGAACTTCTTTATTTTAGGAATCATTTTCACTGTTCTTACACTGCTTTCTATTTATATATTGAGTGGTTTAATGACTCAAATCACTGAAAAATCGAATACTGAAAGTGCACAACGAAGTTTTTTAAAAAAACAGGAAGTTATTGCTCAGGAACTAACCCGTTTTCTAGATACTCAAAACGAACTAAAACGCGTTGTTGATATTAGCAATACTACCAATTTAGCCGATAATTTAAAAGTACTGAGTACCATTCATGCCAATGATAGTCTGGTTAAGAATAACTGGTTCCAGATCAACAATAAAAAAATAGAATTTACGAATGCTAAAAACAATCCTGATCTCGAAAATTCGATTACTGACCTGGTGGCAAAATATGGTAAACGGCATGATTTTAACAGTATTGTACAGGATCAGCAAAACTTTTTCTGGCGAATTTATTACAGGTATATCGCTAAAAATGGTACTATAGTTCGATACGGTTACGATATTGATCTGCAATCGCTGCAATCGTATTTTTCTACAATTGACCAAAAAGCACCTAATTATGCTTTTGTATTTGATAAAAAAGGAACTATTATTTATCATCCGGAAGTAAAACTGCTCAAAAAGAACATTTTTAAGATTACAAATTTTCCGGTACAGGATACTACTTTTAAGAAAAAAGATAGTTTTAGCAGAAGAATTGCTTTATCAGAATATCTGAAACTGGATATTGTACGTTACACCAAACGGCTCAATATAAAAGGTACAAACTGGTACATTTCGGTAAACTTTGCCAAAGAAATTACAAACGAGGATGTAAATGCAGTTAAAAAATATGCTTCATTAATTTATATCATCACTACTGCAATCTTAATTGTATTCTTTTATCTGTTTACGCTTTTTACCCGTAAAACGTTTAGGGAAAAAGAATTGCTTTCGCAGGAAAAAAATAATCTGCTTTTAGAAAATGAAAAAATCAATAAAGAGAAAGCTTTAATACAATTACATCAGTTAAAGGAGCAAATCAATCCGCACTTTTTGTTTAATTCCCTCAATTCACTTTATATGCTGATTGAAGGTAACACTGCTGTGGCACGAAAGTTTACTTTAAACCTTTCTAAAATTTACCGTTATCTGATTAATCCCCCGGTTAATAATATTGTAACGGTTCAGGAAGAATTGCTTTTTATCGAAAAGTATATCTTTTTACAGCAAACCCGTTTTACCGAAGAATTCGTGTTTACGATTCATATTGAAGATGAAAATATACTGGCTAAAAAGGTGCCTTATCTTGCTTTTCAGATCGCGGTCGAAAATGCGATCAAACACAACATCGCTTCTGAAGAAAATCCTTTAAAAATCACAATTAACATTACAGAAAATGCTGTAATTATTACCAATAATTTAAACGAAAAGCAAAACTTCGAGAAAGAATCTAAGTTTGGTCACAAATACTTAGAAAGTATCTATAATTACTACGGTAAAAATGATTTTAAAGCCTTCAAAAAAGATGGAGATTTTACTTGCATTTTACCTTTAATTGGATAAAAAAAAACATTCACTCCCGAAAAAAAGCCACTCACTCCTTTTTGTTTTTTTTAACGTTATCCATGCAATATTTTTAGCCAAAAATTAACCTAAACTTAACTTTCTATGAGAGAAAAGGCATTGTTGAGGAATCTAAAAAATATCGCATTAGCGTTGTTAGTATTGAATACCGGTACTATGATTGCTCAAAAAAAGAATAAAAAGAGTAAAGAAGACAAAACAGAACAAGTAAAAGATTCATTAAAAAATTCGAAAGGACAAAAATATGATGATCTTATAAAAAAAGGAACTTTCAAGAAAGGATTATTCAATACAATTCAGGTAAAAACAGATTTATATTTAGAGATCAACGATTCGCTTTTTCAAAGAGAATTTTTAGTAGTAAACAAAATCTCAAATGTTCCTTTACCGGTTAATGATGCAGGGTTAAACAAAGGAATGAATTATGAAAATAAGATCATCACCTTTCATAAAGATTTAGTAGCGAAGAAAGTTTGGGTAAAATCATCTGTGCCAAAAGTTTCATCTCCGGCTGGAGACGCTATTACAGCTTCGGTAAACAGTAACTTCTCAGAATCTATTATAGAAGTTTTTGATATTGAAACCAAAAACAACGATTCGACTTCGGTAGTAATCAAAGCAAACAAGGTTTTTGACGGAAAACAAAAAAGTTTCAATGATGTTTTAAGCAATATTGGTTTTGGAGGATCTGTAAAATCTGACCTTTCATATATAGAAGGAGTGAAAACTTTCCCTAAAAATATTGTAGTTAAATCGCAGCTTACGACTTCTGTAAGCGAAGGTGGTCCTGCCCTTTCGGTTACGCTTGGGGTAACTTCTAATATTATATTGTTGGACAAAGTTCCAATGCAGCCTCGTTTTGCTGACAAACGTGTTGGATATTTCTCTGAAAAACACTGGTATTTTAGCGACAGTCAACACGCCATGCTGGAAAAAGAACTCATCACGCGCTGGAGATTAGAACCTAAAAAAGAAGATATCGAAAAATACCGCAAAGGCGAATTAGTAGAACCTAAAAAACCTATTGTATATTATATAGATCCATCGACACCAAAACAATGGCGTTCGTATATTATTGATGGTGTTCGCGACTGGCAGGCCGCTTTTGAAAGAGCAGGATTTAAAAATGCTGTGATTGCAAAAGAACCAACTGAAGAAGATACTGATTTTGATATTGATGATGTACGTTACTCTGTTATTACGTATGTAGCATCTCAAAAATCTAATGCTATGGGACCTGCAGTTGTAGATCCAAGAAGTGGCGAAATTATCGAATCTGATATTATCTGGTGGCACAATGTAATGACATCGTTACAAAGCTGGATGCGTATTCAGACCGGAGCGATCGACCCAAAAGCCAGAGGAAATAAATTTAGTGATGAACACATGGGAGAAGCTATCCGCTTTGTATCATCTCACGAAGTAGGACATACTTTTGGTTTGAAGCATAATATGGGTGCCTCATTTGCTTATCCTGTAGAATCACTGAGATCTAAAGATTTTACAGCAAAAATGGGCGGAACTGCGCCATCAATTATGGATTATGCCCGTTACAATTATATTGCACAGCCTGAAGATAACGTAGAAGCGATTACACCAAAAATTGGTGAATATGATAAATATGCTATCGAATGGGGTTACAGATGGTATGCTGATCAGACAGAAGAGCATAATGCATTAAACGCATTGATTTCGAAGCACCAGAATGATCCTGTTTATTTCTATGGAGAACAACAAGATGGTGACAGCACAATTGATCCGCGTTCGCAATCTGAAGATTTGGGTGATGATGCTATGAAAGCAAGCGAATACGGACTTAAAAATCTTAAAAGAGTGGTTGGTAAGATCCTGGAATGGACGTATGATAAAGACGAATCGTATTACCAAACCGGCAAACTTTATATTGGGGCAATTGGTCAATGGAATCTTTACAACTATCACGTATTGGCTAATGTTGGAGGAATTTACCTGAACACAACAGTTCACGGAGATAACAAACCAAGTTATGTTGCGGTTCCGGCTGCGATTCAGAAAAGAGCAGTTTCTTACTTATTAAACAATAGTATTAAACTTCCGGAATGGCTGTTCTTTAACCCGATTTTAGACAAAACAAATCCATTAAAAGATTCTCCGTTTGGACCTTATGAATACACGCCTTATACATTGGCAAGAGAATTACAATACGGAATTATTTACAACTTATTAAGCGACGATCGTTTGTTAAGAATTACAGAAAACGAGTTATTTCAGCGCAATGAAGCTAAAGAAAATGTATACACGGTAACACAATTATTCAAAACCATTCATCAAAGCATTTTTGCTCCTACCATCCAAAACAAATCACTTACGATTATGGAGCGTATGACACAGAAAAATTATGTGGATGTATTGATTGTTTCGACCAATAAACTTTTTGAAAAAACAGATACCAAGAAAATTATTCAGTTAGAAGAAACTTTAAGCATGCCTCATTTATGTGATTATTTAGATGAAGCTAAAATGGCGCGCAACATTAACCAATCTTCACTAAAAAGAGTTTCTGAAGTTACCTCTGATAAAAAAGGAGAATTAAATCAGATCCTTCAATTACTGAAAACGAAGAGAAACATTGGAAATCAGGAAACCAAAAACCATTATTTTGACCTGATTCAACGTATAGAAAGAGCATTAAACAACACAATTTAATTTAACACAATCCAAAAACAACCTAATGAAGAATTTATTTTACATGCTGAGTTTCCTTCTTGCCCTCTCGGGGTATGCACAGGAAAGGACTATTAAAGGGAAAGTACTTGATGCCAAAGACGGACTGCCAATACCGGGAGTAACAGTTTTTGTCGAAAATACTTCTGTATCTAATAATACAACACAAAAAGGTGTTATACAAAGTGCCAGTCTTGGAACCGTAACCGATTTTGATGGTACATTCGAGTTTAAAATCAACAATAATATGAAGAGTTTAAGAGTAACCTATATTGGTTACCAACCTTACACGATTGATATTACCTCACAAAATAACTATACTATTTCTTTAAAATCTGACGTAAGCGAATTAAAAGAAATCGTAGTAACAGGTTACCAAAAAATCGAGAAAAGAAAATTAACATCTGCAGTGGCACAGGTTGACATGGCAGATATTAAACAAGCGGGTGTTGCCAGTTTGGATCAAATGTTAATTGGTCAGGTTGCCGGTGTTGCCGTAACACAACAAACGGGTGCTCCGGGAACAATTTCTAAAATCAGAATTCGTGGTACAGCGTCTCTTTCAGGTGCTCAGGATCCGTTATGGGTTTTAGATGGTTTACCTCTTGAAGGAAATGATGTTCCTCAAAATTATGACAAAGACAATATTGATGTATTAAGCAACTTTTCTATCGCAGGTTTAAATCCTGAAGACATCAAAGATATTACCATATTAAAAGATGCTGCTGCAACTGCTATTTACGGTGCAAGGGCTGCAAACGGAGTTATTGTGGTTACAACTAAAAAAGGAAGAAAAGGAAGCATGAAAGTAGACTTTAACGTGAATACTTTTGTGACTCAAAAACCCGATTTTTCTAAATTAAACCTTTTAAATTCTTCTCAAAAAGTAGATTTTGAACTTTCGCTGGCTTCGAGAGAGGATTTGACTTACAGAGACACAAACGGAGAAATTTCCCGTATTCTTAATCAGGCTAATGAATTAGGAGCCTATAGATCGGGAGGTTTTTCGTCTCTAAGTCCAACAACACAAAATGCGATCAACGCTTTAAGAAACAACAATACCAATTGGGGGGATTTATTGTATAGAAGTACCTTTAACAAACAATATGGTTTGAGTTTATCCGGTGGCGGAGAAAGATCTGATTACTATTTCTCTCTAGGTGCTTACAATGAAGAAGGTGCTACAATTGGAACTGGTTTTGACAGATACAACCTTACCTTAAAAAACAACTTCGATGTAACCGATAAATTGCACGTTGGTGTTGGAATTTTTGGTACACAAAGCAAGAAAACAACGTATATCTCAGATACAGATGCTTTTACAAATCCGGCTAACTATTCGAGAAACGTAAACCCATACCTAAATCCGTTTAACGCTGATGGAAGTTATAAATATGATAAAGATATTAGCGGATATGGAAATGGAAGTGTTTATGTACCTTTTAATTTCTTAGAAGAAAGAGCTAATACCAATTACGAATTAACAACAAGATCTGTAAAAGCATTACTTGATGTTGATTACAAAATTACAAAAGGATTAAAAGCAAGTACTCAGGTTGGTTTACAATTTGATAATAATGCTTCTGAAAAATATGCTGGTAAGGATACTTACTTTACAAGAAAAGAAAGAGAAAAATCACGTGTATTTGTTAACGGAGCTGACGCTTATTTCCTTCCTGTTGGCGGAATTATTCAAAATTCAAATACAGACTTTTTTCAATATAACATAAAAACTATGTTAAACTATAACACTACTCTTGGCGGAAAACATGAGATAGAAGTTATGGCTGGTAATGAATTAAGAAAAAACAAAAGCACTGCTATTAATACAAAAGGTTTTGGTTTTGACCCAAAAACATTAACTACAACGCAAATTGTTTTTCCAACTCCAAACTCTGCTGCAAATGCAAACTGGAGAACGTATTTAAAAAATGAAAACGAAAATGCATTTGCATCGTTTTTTGCAACAGCATCTTATACGTATGACAGAAAATATACTTTCTTTGGAAGTGTACGTTACGATGGATCAGATTTATTTGGTGTAGATCCTAAATACAAATACTTACCATTATGGGCTGTTTCGGGTTCATGGGCAGTATCTGAGGAAAATTTCTTGAAAAATAGTGAAGTAATTTCTAATTTAAGATTACGTGCGTCTTACGGTTTACAAGGAAATATCGACAAAAATACATCTCCATATGTAGTTGGAGAAAACAAAACTGAGCTTATTTTACCAGGACAACCAGAACCTGTTATTAATGTAACTTCTCCTCCTAATAATAAATTAAGATGGGAAAAAACTACCAATACGAATTTCGGGATGGATCTTGGTTTATTTAACAATCGTGTGAACATTATTACTGATGTTTACGGAAGAAAAAGTACTGATTTAATTGGTTTACAATCGCTTCCTGTCGAAAACGGATTTGAATTTACAAACGCTAACTGGGCTCAGGTAACGAATAAAGGATATGAGATTTCCTTGTCTACACGAAACATTGATCGTCCAAACTTTAAGTGGAATACAACAATTAATTTTGCTCATAATAAGAGTAATGTTGATCGTATTCAAACAAGATCAAACAGTTATTTACCTTCTAGAGAAGGACTTCCGGTAAATGCGGTATTCGCATTAAAAACTGCAGGAATTGATGAAAATGGTTATCCTTTATTTGTAAATAAAAAAGGAGAAACTGTAAACTCACAAACCTTTTTTGCCCTTTTTGACCCTTATGCAGATTTTTTCCCGGGAGTTCTTTCTCAATCAAAACTTACAGATGCTGAAACAAGAGATTTGTTTACTTATGCTGGAGACTTAGATCCTAAATTTACTGGTGGTTTCACCAATACATTCAAGGTTCATAATTTTGACCTTACTATTGCTACGACTTTTAACATTAAACAAACTGTAGTTGAAAAACCTACTTTTAATGGTACAAAATTAGATCGTGGACAAAACTATACAGCAAAAGCTCTTGATGCATGGTCGCCTACTAATACAAGTTCAAACATACCGGGAATTACAAGCGAAACTTCAGGAACAGGAGATTCATGGATGGCATACCAATGGTATTCTGGCGGAAACCAAATTGAAATGTACAATTACTTAGATACATGGGTTCATGAAATGAGTTTTATGCGTTTAAGCAGTGTGCGTCTTGGGTATTCTTTACCTAAAAAAGCAACCAACAATTTATTTATGGATAATGTAAGATTTAGCATTGAAGGTAGAAACCTATTCGTAATCAGCTCTGATTATAAAGGTTACTTTGATCCGGAAACTTACGGAAACATCTATGCGCAACCAATCCCAAGATCAATTTCTTTAGGATGTAACCTAACTTTTTAATCTGATTCAAAATGAAAAATATATTAAAATACGTATTCTTTGCCAGCGTAGCCATAAGTGCTGTAAGCTGTGATAATTATCTTGATGTTAAGCCAGTAGGTAAAGTGATTCCCGAAACCTTAACTGATTACAGAGCCGTAATGACGAAAGGATATTCGATAACTGCTATACATAAAGCATTATCTACTGTAAGAGCAGACGAATTGATTATTGATGAATCTAACGATAATGCCACTTTTTATAGAGACCATTATATCTGGAAAGATACTAATCCTGATAAAACTACAAACAGTTTTCCTTATGCAGCTTTGTACAACAGGATTTTTTATACAAATGTAGTTATCAATGAAGCAAGCCAAAAGTTAGCACCTTCTGCAGAAAAAGATCAATTACTTGGAGAAGCTTATGCACTAAGAGCACTAACTTACTTTGATTTACTTAACATATTCGCAAAACCTTATAATGCTGCGACAGCTTCTACCGATAAAGGTGTTCCGTTAGCTTTAAAAATAGATTTAGAGCAGGCTTATGTTCCTCAAAGTATCGCTGTTATTTACGATCAGATATTATCTGATAATGCAGAGGCAGAAAAATTACTCAATTTAGACACTCAGACAACGGGTATTAATTACCGTTTTTCTAAAGCTTCTTTATATACTATGGAGTCTCGTATTTTTCTTTATAGAAAAGAATGGGCTAAAGCCATTGAAGCTGCAGACAAAGCAATGACTTACAAAAATGCTTTGATCAATTTAAATACTACGCCTGCTTTGCCTAATCTTTATAACGGACCGGAATCTATATTAGCACTTGAGGATCCTTTTATCAATATTTTAAAGGGTACATCATATGCTTCGCCAATCCTAACGGGGGCTTATGACAAAACAAACGACTTACGTTTTGCTTTGTATTATCAGGCAAGCGGAAGCAGATTCAGATTTAGAAAAGGTGGTGATATCGCTCAAAAATGTACTTTTAGAACTTCTGAATTGTATTTGACAAAAGCAGAAGCATCAGCACAATTAAACGATCTTGCAACAGCAAGAACAACTGTAATAACTTTTATTAAAAACAGATATACTGCTACAGCTTTTAATGTATTAAGCACATCGATTGCTGCCATGACACAAACTCAGCTTCTTGATTTTATAGCTCAGGAAAGACAACGTGAGTTTGCTGTAGAGGGTCACCGCTGGTTTGACTTAAGAAGAACGACTCAAAAACAAATCATCCATACTTATGGTGGAGAAAACTTTACATTAATAGAAAATGATCCGCGTTATACGCTTCCATTTCCTCAAGATGCCCGCATGAACAATCCTGAATTGTAAATAAATTAGCTCCGTTTTTAACGGAGCTTTTTTTTTAACTTTGCAGAAAACTAGACGAAATGAAAATAGTTATTATTGAAGACGAACATCTCGCTTCAAGCTATCTGAAATCCATATTAGAGCAACAAAATATAATTTCGATAAACGAAATAACGATCCTAAAATCAGTAAAAGACGCTGTTAACTTTTTTGCTAAAAACAGTGTTGATCTTGCCTTTATGGATATTCATTTGGGAGATGGCAAAAGCCTGGATATTTTCGAACAAACTCTTATTTCTTGTCCTGTTATTTTTATCACCGCTTACGATTCTTATGCCGTAAAAGTCTTTAAGCATTTTACGATAGATTATCTTTTAAAACCTTATGAAGAAGAAGAATTATTAGACGCTCTCATAAAATATAAAAACATTAAAACCTCTTTCAATACCAACCAGATAGTAGAATCATTGGTTGAGATCGAAAATCAAAGTAGTATTCAACATCACTTTTTAGTAAGTCACAGAGACAAACTCATCTCTGTAAATGATACAGCCATCACCTATTTTTTTGCTACAGGAAAACACCTGTTTATTTATACCAATTCCGGCAGCAGTTATTTATACAACAGCAATCTAAAAGACCTAATCAATAAACTTAGCCCTGTACTTTTCTTTAAAATCAACAGAAAATACATTATCAACCGTCATCATATCAGGCAAATTATTAAACATTCAAGTCAGAAAATCGAAATCTTATTAAACGTTACTGTTCCGGATACAGAACCTATTATTTTGAGCAAAAAAGAAATTAATAATTTTAAAAACTGGCTGGATTCTTAATGAATATCCTTTTGTAAATTATTACGAACCACAATACCATAAAAAAAGCTGATTTTACAATCAGCTCTTTTCATTCAAATTAAAAACTCAAGGCAAATTCCTTTGCGAAATCTTCGAGTTTTGTTTTTCCGTCAACAGCAGTTTTATTGCTCAAAAAGTCTTCCTGAATTTTTCCGTTTCTTAGGCCTGCTCCCATTTCGGTATACAATTCGGCTATTTCTTCCGGTAATCCGGCTTGTTTCATTCCGCCCAGAGCTTCTTCATCAGTAAACGCAATCCAGGGCAATTCCGGTTTACCAATTGCCAAACCCAAAACGGCTGCAACATCATTTGGCGTACGCACATCACTCACAATATAACGTACACTTGCTCCTGATGCTTTTTGTAATTCTTCAGCCGCAGCAGTAGCAATATCTTCAGGATGCACAAACGGAATCAGGGTAGTCGATGGATAATTAGAACCTATAATTCCGGCACCTTTAATCATTGGTACGTCATGGTACAAATTAGTAAAGAAAAATCCGGCACGAAGAAACGTAAATGAAGTATTTTCTACTCCTTCATAAATTTTTTCAATATGATGCAATCCGGCAATTGGCCCCGTTCCTTCTGGCAAATTAGCACCAATACTACTCAACATCACCACACGTTTTACTTCTGCCTGCTTAATGGCTTCTGCCAGAGCTTTACCGGCGTTTGTCGTGTTAGCTATAATATTAGATCCTCCCATATTTGGTGGTGTCAAGGCAAAAACAGCATCGGCTTGAGCAAAAGCGTTTTTCAAAAAAGCAACATCATCTACAGAACCAATAGCAGCTTTCGCTCCCAGTGTTTCGATAGCTCCGGTTCTATCTATACTGCTGCTCACAACAGTTACTTCATGTCCCGAAGCAATAAGTTTTGTAGTCAAAGGTTTTCCTATATTTCCTAATGAACCTGTAATTGTAATTTTCATCTTTAAATTATTTTTTTATTAGCAGTAACAAAGGTATATTTGTACTTACTTTTATACAAGTACTTACCCTAAAGTATGTAACCATGACAGCCATCAAAGAATCATCGACAATTCAGGAAAATAAGCAATATGCCTTAGAAAAATGTCCTGTAACTTATGTAATGGAAAAAATTGGAGGCTATTGGAAACCCATTATTATTTATCATCTTTCCAGTGGTCCGTTGCGCTACAGCGAATTAAAAAGAGCCATTCCTGCCGTAACCGAAAAAATGTTAATTCAGCATCTCAAACAACTCGAAGCCGATAATCTCGTCATTCGCGAAGCAAAACCAGTTGTACCGCCTTTTGTAACCTATAGCTTAAGCGCTTCCGGAAACGGATTATTGCCCGTGATCGAAGCCATGGCAATCTGGGCATTTAAAGACAAAGAAGATGGATTCAATGTTTCATAAATACTCCAAATGAGCTTAGAACAAGTTTAACTTTTCTTTACTATTTTCCTTAAATATCTCTATTTTTATAGAAAATCATCCAAATGAAAAACATATCAATACCACAGGCAGGTTTAATTTTAAGAGTCGTATTAGGAATCACCATGCTTTCAGCAGTCGCAGATCGTTTTGGGATTTGGGGAGCGCCGGGTTCTCCCGGAGTCGCCTGGGGAAACTGGGAAAATTTTATCACCTACACCCATACCTTAAACTCTTTTGCCAGTAAAACAACAGCAGGAATATTGGGCACTCTGGCAACAATCTTCGAAATTGTATTAGGAATATCCCTGGTTATTGGTTTCAAAACCAGAATTTCAGCTTTAGCAACATCAGCTTTACTCCTGCTTTTTGCAATCGCAATGGCAGCCTCCTCAACCATCAAAGCCCCTTTCGATTATTCGGTTTTAACCAGCGCTGCAGCAGCTTTATTACTTTCTGTTATTGGCAAAACCTCTTTTGCGGTAGATAATAAATAAATCGTGTTTTATTAATCAGGAGCTAATCCAGCCATTCACTATATCTTTGCCTCCCTAAAGAAGGGAGGCAAAGGATGCCGTTCCTGTCTGGGCTAGGGCAATTGTTTTCATAAAATATTTACGCCTTATAAAAAAATCATTCAGATAACCTTAAAACCAGTTTTAGTAAAGTTCTTACCCCTAGTATTTTATCACAAAATTTATTTTTTTTCTCCAAAAAGGTTTTAAAAATCTGTCAGGCATTCAATCTGAAAACTACTTAACTGTGTTTTTTAAACCTTTTAAAAGACTCCATTTTCGCTATTTTTAAGCTATTAAAAAGATCTGTAAGCAGTTTTTAGCAATAATTATACGCATGTAAATCATACTTTTTTCAGCCTCTGCATTTTTTTTAAGTTTTTATTAAGCCCCTAAATTTTTTAGAAACTAATATCAATTCGTAAATTAGCCCCAACAAAATTTATCCGAATGACAGTACTTACATTTACCCTGATTATGATTCTTGGTGCTTTTTTAGCAGGTTTTATTGGTTCATTATCAGGTTTAGGTGGCGGAATTATCATAATTCCCCTTTTAACAGTCATTCTTGGCGTCGACATACATTATGCAATTGGTGCAGCTTTGGTTTCCGTAATTGCAACTTCTTCCGGTTCTGCCGCAGCTTATGTCAGAGAAGGAATTACCAATATGCGACTCGGAATTTTTCTCGAAATAGCCACAACCATTGGAGCCGTTTGCGGTGCTTTACTTTCTACCATCGCTCCTACTTCATTCATTGCAGTTTTATTTGGACTTACCCTCATTTTCTCAGCCATAAATTCGCTTCGTAAAAAAGAAGAACATATCGTTTTAGAATCCAGTCCTTTGGCAAAAAAATTACGATTAGACGGAACTTACCCTTCACACGATGGAAAAGTAATTCATTACGGAACCAAAAACGTAGTAGGAGGTTTTGGTATGATGGGAATAGCCGGAATGATGTCTGGATTATTAGGAATTGGTTCCGGAGCTTTTAAGGTAATTGCTATGGATAATATCATGAAAATCCCGTTTAAAGTTTCGACTACAACCAGTAATTTTATGATGGGAGTTACTGCAATGGCAAGTTCTGTTATTTATATCCAAAAAGGATATATCGAACCCGGAATTTGTATGCCGGTTGTTATTGGTGTTTTGTTTGGCGCAATGGCAGGAGCCAAAGTATTAGTGCGAACAAACCCTAAAAAACTAAGAATCTTTTTTGCCTGCCTGATTTTTGTACTTGCAGTGAACATGATATACAACGGACTTAATGGAAAAATCTAAGACTATGCAACACGAAAAATTTGGAGAAAAAGATTTTCAAACCATCATAGGAAACTTATTGCGCTACGGGGTCTGGATCTCATTATCAGTAGCTTTTATTGGTGGAATTGTCTACTTAATGGTACACAGCACAGATATCGAAAATTATTCTGTATTTCATGAAAACGACCAAAACATTTTTGAGGTAATCTCATCAATCTATCACGGCGCCATTCAGGGAAATGGAGAATCCTTAATCTTCGTTGGGATTATTTTACTTTTTCTAACACCGGTATTACGTGTTTTACTATCCTTGTTTTCTTTTCTTCTGGAAAAAGATTATTTGTATGTAAGCATCACACTAATTGTGATTTTGATCATTCTGATCAGTGTTTCATTTGGATTCTCACATTAAATTTAAAAGTCAATTAGAGATAAAGATTTCACTTTTCAATAAAACCCGATTTGCAAAATGTTTCTATTTGTTAAAATAAATTTTGGAAGTTCAATTTCAATACAATACCTCAAAGACTGTTTTTAATTAACTGTCCTAATCGTTTTAGGTCAAGTTCTACTTTTTCCTTCCATTCCAGACCAAAATTAAGCCGCATACAATTATGATATTGGTCGTGTTGTGTAAAAATTCTGCCGGGTGCAAACCCAATTTTTTGATGAATTGCTGTATCATAAAGCGTCGCTGTATCGATACTTTTGTCTAATTCGAGCCAAAGAAAAGAACCGCCTTGTGGCTGCGAGATTTTAGTATTTTCCGGAAAATGATCTTCAATTGTTCGCTGAAAATGAAGCGAGTTGGTATACAATGTATTTCTAAAAGTCCTTAAATGATGATCGTATCTGCCGTGCTCCAGAAAATCAGCAATTACTTCCTGATATAATGAAGGCATACAAACCGTCTGAGCCATTTTTTGCTTAATGATTTTATCTTTAAATTTTCCGGGAGCCACCCATCCTACCCGATATCCGGGCGCCAAAGTTTTAGAAACAGATCCGCACCACATCACAATTCCTGCATCATCATAATATTTACAGGGTTTTGGACGAGTGGTTCCAAAAAACAAATTGCCGTATAAATCATCTTCAATCAAAGGAACATTATGATGAGTAAGCATTTTTACCAGTTCTTTTTTATTTTCATCAGGCATCAGGCTTCCCAGAGGATTACTAAAATTGCTCATAAAGCAGCAAACATCAACTTTATGAATTACTTTTTTTAAAGCTTCCAAATCGACTCCTGTAGTGGGGTGTGTTGGCAATTCGATAATATTAAGTCCCAAATTTTGTGCAACCTGAATTATCCCAAAATAAACCGGACTTTCGATCGCAATCGTATCTCCGCGTTTGGTAACAGCCATTAAGCAATTAAAAATAGCATTCATAGCTCCGGATGTGGTAACAAAATCGTCTTCTGATAGTTTTCCTTCCAGTACAATTGCCCATTTGGCCACATTTCGTCTCAAATTGGCACTTCCCTGAACAGGTTCGTAACTTGTCCCGCTTTCTTCTAAATTGCGCATTATTTTTACCAAGCCTTTGTTAAGCTTGGCAATTGGCAACAAACTCTGATCCGGAACGCCAATAGAAAACCGGGTAATATTTTTATCACTCAAACTATCAAAAACCTTTGCTATCAAATCCTCAGAAGTCATTTTTTGTTCTGATAGTTTTAGTTTGTTCATTGAAGGAATAGACAGCTTTCTGTTAGACGTTTTGCTCACATAAAAACCTGATTTTGGTATGGATTCTATCAGTGATTTACTTTCTAATTCTAAAAATGACTGTTTAATCGTATTCAGGCTTACATCATGCAATTTTTGCAACGCACGAATAGACGGAAGCTTATCTCCTATTTTTAAAGTTTCAGAGAAAATCTGCTCCTCAATGATATTTGCAATTTTTAAGTATAAAATCTCTTTTGTCATTTCTAAATCTGTATCTGGTAAATTTACAAAAATTACATCTGTAACCTCTCGCTATTAATTACAGCTATTTAACCAATTCAATAATCTTTCGGTAGCGTTTTGAATTTTAAGCATACGTGTTTCAGGATCCTTAAACATGTTATTAAAGGTCTTTTCAGCATGAAGCCTCAAATTCTGCTCTGCTTCGATGCTGTAAAATTCTTTTTCCCAGTATGAATTAATTTCAGTTTTCCCGGTTTTATTAAATATCACAAAAGCATAACCTGTTACTCGATTTTCGAAAGAAGCAATACTTAAAGGAAGTCCGAAATGGTTTGTAAACGGCAAAAAATTTGTTTTAAAACAATCGTGATGATTCATTTTATTTTGGTAAATATTTACTACAGATTTTAAGGATGATAAATTAATGTGATCAAATTGAATGTTAGTGGTAGTTGTGGTATCCATTGCTATAGTTATTAAATTACTATTCAAAATTACCATTCAAAAACAGCCGGACACAGATACAAAAATCATTTAATTTAAGGGTACAGATTATTTATTTTCATTCGTATTAAAAATAAATTTATGATTCTGAAAAAAATAAAAATTAATTATCTTTACTATTATGATAGAGATAGGAATAGACAGTTTTGCTTCGGCAATGTACGGAGACAACAACACTTTAAGTAGTGTCGATGCAATGGAACAATTACTCCAAAGAATCGAGCTGGCAGATCAGGCCGGGCTTCATGTTTTTGGAATTGGAGAGCATCATAAAAAAGAATTTTTAGATTCGGCTACAGCTGTGATATTAAGTGCCGCTGCTGCCCGAACAAAACGCATCCGTTTAACAAGTGCTGTTTCGGTTTTAAGCGCTGCTGATCCTGTTCGATTGTATCAGAGTTTTGCAACTTTAGACTTAATTTCAAAAGGAAGAGCCGAAATTGTTGTAGGCCGAGGATCTGCAATTGAAGCTTATCCCCTTTTCGGATTTAGTTTAAACGATTATGATGAGCTTTTTAAGGAAAAACTAGATTTATTACTTCAAATCAGGAATCATGAATTTGTAACCTGGTCGGGCAAATTTCGCCCTGCCTTAAACAATCTTCCTGTTTACCCAAGAGCTTTACAAAAAGAATTACCGATCTGGCTGGGTGTTGGAGGAACTCCTGAATCTTTTGTCCGGGCAGGATCATTAGGTTTGCCTTTGATGGTTGCCGTTATCGGAGGACAAACACATCGTTTTCGTCCTTTAGTCGATTTGTACCGCGAAGCCGGAAAAGCTGCAGGCTATAAACCCGAAGAATTAAAAGTAGGATTGCATTCGCCTGGTTTTGTAGCAGGCACCACTCCAAAAGCAATAGAAGAATATTATCCGGGTTATTCCGAACTTTGGACCAAATTAGGAAGGGAACGTGGCTGGCCGCCCGTAACAAAAGATAAATTTGATATGCTTATTGATGATCTGGGAGTTTTAATCGTTGGAAATCCAGAACGCATAGCCGAGAAAATTTTACGCCATAGCGAATCACTTGGCGGGATTTCAAGATTTACATTTCAAATGGATAATGCCGGACTCACCCATACACAATTAATGAGCGCTATCGAACTTATTGGATCTAAGGTTATTCCGTTAATTCAAAAAGGATAAATTATTTTTTTTTTTGCCCACGGATGTTACAGATTAAATGGATTTACATAGATTTTGTTTTTTAAAAATCTATGTAAATCCATTTAATCCATCAGAACCCTCGGGCTAAAACTTTCCAAAAAAGAAAAAACATCCGCCATTACAACGGATGCTTTTTTATATAAAGCTAAAAAAGCTATTTTTAGAATTTATAAGTTAGACCAACTCTAAAATTAATTGGCTGCTCAGTTTGCCAGTAATAGGATTTAAGATAAGAATAATAAGAACCACTGTAAAGATATTCGTTTAAGATATTAAATACATTTGCTGTAATTTTAAACTTCTTAGTATCGTAAGATAAGCCTCCGTCCAGTTTAAAATAATTTGGGAGCCTTTCAAGACCTACACCCCAGTTATCTGTTAAACGACCTAAAAGATAAGTTCCTCCAATAGAAGCTCCGAAACCTTTAAATGTCCCGTTTTGTATACTGTAGTTTAACCATGCATTTGCTGTATGTTTGGCATATCCCGGTACAACATCTCCAACGCTAATACCCTGTATAGGAGCATTTAATTTAAGCACAACAGATTCGGTAAAAGCATAATTGGCAATCACATTAAAACCATCAACGATTTTTCCTCTCAGGTCAAATTCAACACCTCTGGCTCTTTTTTCACCCAAAACCACACTATATTGTTGTCCCGGTTGATTATCAGGATCTGTAGTAAGTTCATTTTGTTTCAGAATACTATAAGCTGATAATGTTGTACTCCAGGTTCCGTCAAACCAGTCTTTTTTAATACCTAATTCTGTATTACTACCTGTAAGCGGTTTTACTTTTTCTCCACTTTTTATAATTCCGGATTGGGGAATAAAAGCCTGATCGTACAATCCATAAACAGCTAAATTTTCTGTAATAGAATAACTCAAACCAGCACGAGGCGTAATATGACTGTCAGCAATTGGAGCTCCGCCCCAGCTTGCCTGACTAATCCAGGTATATCTCGCAGCAAGAGTTAATCTCAATCTGTTTTCAAGAAAACCAAGTTCATCCTGAATATATCCTGCAGCATAATCTGTGCCCATTAAACCACCCGCAGCTTTGGCTCTTATAGAAAGTGGCGTAGTATGATCAAAATTAGGGAAACCATTAGATGGTGTGCCATAATTGGGATGAAGCAGATTAAACGGATCAGCTTTGGTATCCAAATTATGAGATTGTCCCCAATCAGCCATATAATCTTTACTTCCTAGATCTACTCCTGTTAGTATTTTATGAGTAATGACTCCAGTATTAAATCTTCCGTTTAAAAATATTTGTCCCAGATACATATTGCTTTCCGCATCCCAAATACCAACATTTCTAATTACTTCTCCTTTTGCAAGATCTGCAGTTGGGCCAACAGCGCTGGGCCAGGAACTATAACCTTGCTGAATGTATTTAAAATAAGAAGTCTGCGCAGTTAGTTTCCAGCTATCATCAAACCTATGCTCAAACATTAAGTATCCGCTATGATCCTGAATATTTGTATCCGGCAATCCCGGTTGCGTCATCGTAAACCCAACTGGTAAAGTTGCATATCCGTCAGATTCAGGACCAAATACATAATAGGAACCAACCTCGGTCATATTCGCATACTGAAAATTATACTCGGCTGTAAATTTTGTTTTATCATCAACCTGATACGTAATTACCGGAGCAACTACATAACGATTGTTGTGTTCAAATGAACGGTGAGAACCTTTATTTTGCGCTGCCGCATTAAAACGATACAATAATTTTCCTTTTTTATCTAATTTACCGTCAAGATCCACACTTACTCTGTAAAAGTCGTAACTTCCGGTCATTATAGTAGCTTCACCTTTAGTAATTCCGGTTGGCTTTTTAGTTACTACATTATATAGTCCGCTTGGATCACCACTCGAAAGCATAAACCCTGCAGGCCCTTTTACAAATTCGATATGGTCAACAAAACTCATGTCTTCTGTAAGTGGCCCCCAAAAAGAAGACACTACATTAAATCCGTTACGGAAAGCCTGAATTTGAGATCCACGCATGGTAATATTCGTGTACAAATCACCCCAGTGCTCTAAACGCACAGCACCACTCACATTACGAATAACACCATCACTCATACTGATAATTTGCTGGTCTTTTAAAGTCTGACCGCTTACAATTTGAATGTTTTGCGGAATTTCAAGTACAGGAGTCTGAAGACGTAATGACAATGAAGGCTTATCCTGCTTGTATTTGTTCTTAGTGATCACTACTTCATCAAGATCTTCCTGACTTTCAGAAAGCCTGAAATTTTTAATTGTAGTTTGTTTTGTGCTTACTGTAATCTGATCTTCGATTGGATGAATCCCTACAGCACGAATGCTAATGGTATAAACAGCTGGTTTTACATTTTTAATTTCATATTGTCCATGCTTGTTTGTAACAGCTGTATATTTTGTTCCTTTAAGAACAACAGAAACATTTTCGGCTGGAGCATTTTCGCTTAAAGAAACTTTTCCGGTTACCTTTCCCAATTCCTGACCTATCATTGATAATGAGGCCAGAAACATCAGGCAAAATAAAACTTTTTTATTCATTATGGTATTCATTTTATTTGGTTTTGATTTCGCTCGCAAAAGTAAATGCTAAATATTTGTTTTCCAAATTATTTTTAATTATTCTAAATAAATATAATTCGAAAAACAAAATCTGATTACAATCCCATAAAAAACTAAAAACAATATGTGATACAAAAGATTAAATAATAAATAACTCTGCTTATCTTTAATCTGCAAAACAAAAAATCCTGCTATGAACAATACCACCATCAGAAAAGTTGCCATTGTTGGCTATAATAGAATTCCGTTTGCACGTGCTAATACAGCTTACGCCGAAGTTGGAAACCAGGAAATGATGACTGCTGCACTCAATGGTCTTATTGATAAATATTATTTGCAGGGAAAATTATTAGGAGAAGTTGCCGGAGGTGCCGTAATCAAACATACTTACGACAATAATCTGATCAGAGAGTGCGTGATGAAAACCTCACTCGATCCTGCTACCCCTGCTTGCGATTTGCAACAGGCCTGCGATACCGGAATCGAAAGTGCCATTTATATTGCTAATAAAATTGCACTGGGTCAGATAGAGTCCGCAATTGCCGGAGGTGTAGATTCTATAAGCGATATGCCAATTGCCGTGAGCGAAAAACTAAGAAAGATTTTACTGAATGCCCGAAAAGCAAAATCATTAGGCGCGAAAATTAAACTCTTTTTAAAGCTTCGTCCGAAAGATTTATCGCCTCTCGTCCCTAAAAATGAAGAATCACAAACAGGACTTTCAATGGGTGGGCATACCGAAATTACTGCTAAACATTATAAAATTTCACGAGAAGATCAGGATAATCTGGCTCTTAAAAGTCATTTAAATATGGCTAAAGCCTATGATGAAGGCTTTTTTGATGACATGCTTACGCCTTTTAACGGATTAGAAAAAGACAATAATCTAAGAAAAGACAGCACTATTGAAAAATTAGCCCAACTAAAACCTGCCTTTGATAAAGTAAACGGAACATTGACTGCCGGAAATTCTACTCCGCTTACAGATGGTGCCTCATGTATCCTTTTGGCCAGTGAAGAATGGGCTGCAGCACAAGGATTGCCTGTTTTGGCTTACATTACTTTTGCCGAAATTGCCGCTATAGAGTATGTTAAAAATCAACAAAATCTCTTATTAGCTCCCCTATTTGCAGCCAGCAGGATGCTCGAAAAAGCCGGATTGACTTTACAGGATTTTGATTATTATGAAATTCACGAAGCTTTTGCAGCACAGGTTTTAGCTACTTTAAAAATTTGGGAAAGTCCGGAACTAAGCGCTCAATTAGGCTTAAAGAAATCTCTTGGAGCTATTGACAGAGAAAAACTGAATGTAAAAGGAAGCAGTCTTGCCGCTGCACATCCTTTTGCCGCAACCGGAGGCCGAATCATTGGCGTTATGGCAAAACTATTAAACGAAAAAGGTTCCGGAAGAGGTTTTATCTCTATTTGCGCTGCCGGCGGACAAGGCGTAACTATGGTCATTGAAAAGTAACTTAAAACATATCCCAGCCATCGCTATTGCTGGGGTTTGTTGTTTAATTTTAAAAAGCAAATTCTTTAACAGCTGCTAAGGCATTTGGTAAAGCACTCTCGGCAAGATCAGAAATAGATGTACCTTCTACACAAAAAGTGGTTACATCAGTAATTCCTAAAAAGCCCAGAACAACACGCAAATACGGTTCTGCAAAATCATGACTTTTATAAGGACCATCAGAAAATACAGCCCCTAAGGCAACAGATAAGTATACTTTTTTACCCGTTATTAAACCTTTTAGACCGTTCTCGCCATAACTAAAAGTTTGTACCTCACTTTGCGGATATTCTTTTGACAGTTTTTCCAGAATGGTGTATGATATATTTCCTCCAACTGTCGAATATATAAGAACAGAACACAGCCACACTTTATACAATGTTATTGGAGCATTGAATGAATGGGGAACTTTGCACAGAAAAGAAATCATTGGGCATTAGATCATCTAACAAAATCTAAACCCGACAAGTTTAAAAACCTGTCAGGTTTATTTTTTTTAAAGTAAGAATCAAAACTGTAACAAAATCAAAAAAATAGTCTCTATAGATAAAAAAACACAATTAGATCAAACCTCTGATACAACTTAATCTTTTTACTATGAAAACCTTAAAACTTGTTACTTTACTTATTTTTACTTTCATTTCATTTTCGAAATTAAAAGCTCAAACCAATCCAAATGACAGTATAAAACCCGATTATACTAAAATTTATTCTCTTTCCTTAGATGGAAATCCCAGATTGGCTTTGCCATTACTGGAAGTTGATCCAACTAAAAAAATAGCCAAAAAGGATTTAAAATTCAAAACCGATTTTGAGAATCGGTTTAAATTTGAAGAAGATAAGAGTGATTTTTTAGAAACCCGAAAATCCAAAATAGACCAATTATTAAAGATTTACAGAGATTACTGGAGGTTTTCATTCTTAAATAAAGAAAAGAAAACCGACACGTTAATCATGAAAATTGTTGCTAATTTTCTTAAAACTAACTTTCCTCCTGCAAAAAAATTAACGCTAAATGAAGACAGCATTAATGTTTATCAAAAAAAATACATTTCTGATTTAGGCTATCATACTACAGGATTTGGAAAAACCGGAGGCTTATATGATTTATTAGTCTGGAAAACAGAAAAAGATACCCTTTATAAACTCAATTATGATGGAAAGGAAACTCCGGTGAAAGTATTTTTTATGGATGATTTTATAACGCTGGGCTGGAGCGAATATGCCACTTTAGGACGTTATTATCCTGCCGGCTGGGCCACTAAAGAAGCTTTATTTTGTGTAAAAAAATCGTACGATTTAAAGTCAGAAGCCTTTAGAGTAAGCTATATTGGTCATGAAGGCAGACATTTTGCCGATTATAAATTATTTCCAAATTTAAAAGGTGTTGGCTCTGCCGATTTAGAATACAGAGGAAAATTGACCGAGTTATCTCTTTACTCTCAGGACGGATTATACAAAAGATTACAGTTTTTTATTAATAATGGTAATTATGACAGCGAAAATGGTCATTCGATTGCCGCCTTTTGTGTGGTCAGAGATTTATCGCGATACTTATTTCATAATGATTACGAAAAAGATTTAGAGAAATGGAAATCAATTCCGTCAAAAAAAATAAACGAAGCCGCTGCTAAACTTCTCGAAGAAAACACAAAATCTTTGCAGAAAATTCCAAATGTAGAAAAGTTCATCAAGCAATAATCCAATTTTTCAAGCGATTTATAACTATTTAATCTTTTTAAAATCAATATTTTGTAGTAAATTACAGCTTCTTAAAGACAAGATTCATTTTAAATCAAAAAAAAAATGATAGATTCAAAAATACCGGAAGGTCCTCTTGCAGAAAAATGGAATAATTACAAGGCAAAAGCAAAACTCGTAAACCCTGCCAACAGGAAAAAACTGAATATTATTGTAGTCGGAACCGGTCTTGCAGGTGCTTCATGTGCGGCATCACTGGCAGAACAAGGCTATAACATTCAGTCGTTTTGCTTTCAGGATTCAGCCCGAAGAGCACATTCTGTAGCGGCGCAGGGAGGCGTTAATGCTGCCAAAAACTACAAAAACGACGGAGACAGCACGTACAGAATGTTTTATGACACCATAAAAGGAGGTGACTTCAGATCTCGTGAAGCCAATGTTTACCGCTTGGCAGAATGCTCTGCAGCTTTAATAGATCATGCTGTTGCACAAGGCGTTCCGTTTGCCAGAGAATATGCAGGCTATCTCAATAACAGGTCTTTTGGAGGTGTCCAGGTTTCGAGAACATTTTACGCACGCGGACAAACGGGACAACAACTTTTGCTTGGAGCTTATCAGGGATTATTACGACAGGTTTCTTTAGGAAAAGTAGACTTAAATACCCGACACGAAATGCTGGAACTAGTTGTGATTGACGGGAAAGCAAAAGGGATAATTTCCCGAAATCTGGAAACAGGCAAACTCGAACGTCATCTTGCTGATGCTGTTGTACTGGCTTCCGGAGGTTACGGAAAAGTCTATTATCTCTCGACACTGGCAATGGGCTGCAACAGTTCTGCTATTTGGAGAGCGCATAAAAAAGGTGCTTATATGGCTGGCGTGAGCTGGATTCAGTTTCACCCTACTTCACTTCCGCAACACGGAGCCAATCAGTCTAAACTTACTTTAATGTCGGAATCGCTTCGCAATGACGGACGAATCTGGGTTCCTAAAAAAGCGCAGGACGACAGAAATCCAAATACAATTCCGGAAGAAGAACGGGATTATTACTTAGAACGTAAATATCCTTCTTTTGGAAATCTGGCTCCCCGCGATATTTCATCTAGAGCGGCAAAAGAACGAATTGATGCCGGACATGGTGTTGGCCCGATGAAAAATGCGATTTATCTTGATTTTTCGGATGCCATTAAAGCTCAGGGAAAAGATAAAATCGAAGCCAAATACAGCAATCTTTTTGCGATGTATGAAAAAATAACCGGAATCAATGCTTATAAAGAACCTATGCTCATTTCTCCCGCAGCACATTTTACGATGGGCGGACTTTGGGTTGATTATGAATTAATGACTTCAATTCCGGGTTTATTTGCTTTGGGCGAAGCCAATTTTTCCGATCATGGAGCAAACCGACTCGGGGCAAACTCATTGCTTCAGGCTTGTGTTGATGGCTATTTTATTGCGCCTTATACGATTCCGAATTATTTGGCAGGAGAATTAAACGCACCTAAATTAGATATTAATCATCCTGCTTTTGAAGAAGCCGAAAAATCAGTCAGAGCACAATTAGACAAATTCTTAAACAGTAAAGGAACCCTTTCTACAGATTATTTTCATAAAAAAATTGGAAAATTGCTTTATGAAAAATGCGGACTTTCCAGAAGCAAAGAAAAGCTCGAAGAAGCCATTGAAGATATAAAAAACCTAAAAGCTTCTTTTGAAAAAGACTTACTTATTACCGGAGATGACACTCTAAACAGCGAACTCGAAAAAGCGGGACGAATTGCCGATTATATCGAACTGGCCGAATTAATGTGTCATGATGCCCTGCAAAGAGAAGAATCCTGCGGAGCACACTTTCGTGAAGAATATCAAACTGCCGATGGCGAAGCCGTTCGAAACGATGCTGATTTCTGCTATGTTTCGGCCTGGGAATGGAAAGGAAAAGGACAACGACCAGAATTACACAAAGAACCTTTGGTATTCGAATCGGTAGAACTGGCAGTTAGAAGTTACAAATAATCAAAAGCTTTAGAACTATGAAACTATATCTTAAAATATGGAGACAACTCAACGCTTCCGCGAAAGGAGAAATGGTAAATTATCAAATTGACGAGGTTTCTGAACATATGTCTTTTCTGGAAATGCTCGATCTTTTGAACGAATCGTTAATTCAGAAAAAAGAACCCGTTATAGAATTTGACCACGATTGTCGTGAAGGAATCTGCGGGCAATGCGGCGTTATGATTAACGGAAGAGCACACGGACCTTTAAAAAATACCACAACCTGCCAATTGCATATGCGAAGTTTTAAAGATGGCGATACAATTTATATCGAACCCTTTCGTGCAAAAGCTTTTCCGGTTTTGAGAGATTTAAAAATCGATCGGTCTGCTTTTGATACTATTATAGAATCTGGCGGTTTTATTGGGGCTTCAACAGGCCAGGCGCCTGAGGCAAATAGTATTCCTATTTCTTATGAAACTGCCGAAGCTTCTTTTGATGCTGCTGCCTGTATTGGTTGTGGCGCATGTGTGGCAACTTGCAAAAATGCGAGTGCTGCTTTGTTTGTGGGAGCTAAAATAACCCATTTAGCTTTGCTTCCGCAAGGAAAAATCGAAGCTTCAAAAAGAGTTATATCGATGGTACAGCAAATGGATGCTCAGGGTTTTGGAAATTGTTCAGATACCAGAGCCTGCGAAATTGAATGTCCGCAAGGCATTTCTATTCTCTCGATTGCCAAAATGAATGCCGAATATACAAAAGCTTTAATTTTTAGAAAGTGATTTACATAATAAATCTGACAGGTTTTATGCTAAAAATCTAGAACTTTCAGGTTTAAATAGTTAAACTAAGTCTTAAATTACCTCCTGCTTTAGCTGGAGTTTAACAACTTGAATTTAAAAGGCTTTAGCCAAAATACAAATTGACTAAAGCCTTTTTTATACCTACTCTAATTACCAGTCAATAAAACATACAAATGTACTTAGGATATTTTATAGTCATAAATTACTTACTTTTTGTGAAAATCATTACTTTTGCGTCTGATTAAAATATTAGCGTTAGCTATTATCATAGTATCGAAATCTGGACAATTTCAAAATGCACCACACGATAATAAGACTATGCTCATGCTACGGCGTGGGCGTAACTTATCTTGGTGCAAGGTTTGTCCTGAACCCCAATTCTTGGTATGGTTACAAACCCACGCTTTTTTGTACAATAACTTCACTTAGGGTTTTAGTGATATAAATCTAACTCTCTATGAAAAAGTATCTTTTGCTTCTTTTGTTTTCTTTATTAGGTTGTAATCAATCTTCAACTAGTACTTCATCATTAAAGGCTCCTATATCTCAAACATCAAATAGTAATACGTTAGTAGAGAAATTAAAAAGCAAGCCAAAAATATTCCTTAAATTTTGGTCAGGAATGAGTTATGAGGAATACTTCGCTGTTTGTAATATCTTAGATAAAGAAGGTATTACCCAAAATGGTTACTATCAAAATTCCAAAATAGATTGCACATTACAAAATGACATCATCACAGCTATTGTTTTAAAAAATGTTAACTCTGAATTATACCAGTTATATAAGAAAAAATACAATCTTCCTCCACTAATAGAAAAAACTACTATAACAGAAAACTATGTAGAAAACAACCCAGAGTATAATCCGACTATGACTTACACTAATGGTAGTAAAACAACCGTCTTACCAAATTGCTTTAGAGATAAAGCTCAGGAAATTCCTGATAACAGTAGAGTTAACTTAGTGCCCACTGACGAAGACATTACTAAATTTATGATCGATAATGAATATACTATTGATAAAAAAGACTTCGTTATAATAATAAATCAAGAAATAGTGAGTGATCCTTTAAACACTTACAGGTACTCACTAAGCGATAATAAAGATATTGAACGATATCTTAGTTCTGATCAAGGAAAAGAAACATTTGGAAATAATTTTATGGGTGGTCTTAATGCTGATTGTATCAATACAAATTCTAAACTACGCTATGTTACAAAAAATCATTACCCTTATATTACCATAACTTATATGTCAAAAAAAGAATATTTATCTTTTCTTAAGAAACGAAAAATAAATGAACTTTCAGAAAATGACGAAGAGCTAAAAACCAAAGTCGAACAAAAAAGAGTATTAAACGAAATCTAAACTATAAAAACCATTAATTATGACAGAAAAAGAATTTGTTTTAGAGTATGAAAAAAGACTTTTAAATAAAGTTGATAAATATACTAATGAATTGGAAAATAAAGCTATTTCGAATTTAGAAGATGAAATAGCTTTACGGTTTCAAAATTTATCCGAGTATCGTATTACTTTAATTACAGATATTATCAATGAAAATAATATCGACTCTTTTCAAAGGGTATCTAATTATTCAGGAACACATTATATTCCTTACGGAATGAGGCTTGTCGAGCTTTCAATGGAATCTCAATGGTTGGCGATAAAAAAGTTCAATGATTTTACTTCTTCTTTGGAATAATTTTATCTTCCTGTAAAGATTTAGACATAGCTTCTTTAAATTCTTTTTTAGACTGAGGCGTGACTTCTAGAGGTAAGTCTAATATTCTGCTTATTGAGTTTATTTCAGACATTATCCTCAATAAGGAACTTTGATTTTTTTCATTTTCCATGATTTCTATGTATTAAAAAACCACTCCGTAAATGAAGTGGCTTTGTTGTTAGTAAATATATTTTGATTTTAGTTTAACTGTACATCACAGTTATCAACATAATTTAGTTATAACTCTTTTTTGAAATTTAAAGTCCTCCCTTGTAAGGGAAGAATATAATGAGTATTTTTACATTTCGTTAACACAACGACAAAAACCCTAATTGCATTATCAATGCAAAAAGGGCTGAATTACGTTCTTTATTTTATTAATCTTTAAAACCATTAAAAATGGCAAAAAAGAAAAACGATTTAAAAGAGTTAAGAAAGATTATCGAGTTATGCTTTCGACACCTAAACAAGGTAATCTTAATTCTCTATCTAATCAACTAACGTAAAGTTAGCAGAAAAGAAGCCTGATGTAGTAATACATTAGGTTTTCTTTTATACAGATGTTACTAGTATTACTTAGCAATATTTGTACAGCGCAAATGTATAAAATATTTGTATAAAAATACAACTTATTTTACATACTGCAATTTATTTTACAAACTTACATAGCCAAAAGCAGGTATTTATACGTGTTGTTGATCGTAATGCTTTTAATATATTTGAAAACGTAATACCCATTCTGACATAAATAATTAGAGTTGCTAAATGTATTAACTTAAATTTCAGAGGATGGGGAAAAGATTGCACAAAAAAGTTTATAACTTTAACTTCAATGTTAAACTATGGCTATTCTGGTTGTAGTAGTTTTAAATTGATAAAAGGTAAGTTCACGCTTACCTTTTTTATTGTTTAATTAAAATTTCAGTTTATGTCTTTTCAGAATTTTAAATACAGAGTCCTCGATATTTTAGGTTATGTAGAATATCCTAAAACAAATGAAACCTATGATTATTCAAATAAAGTGAGTGTTCGTAACGACGAGTTTGGGCATATAGTAAGAATAGAAACAGAACTAACCTATCGAAAAAATGATATTGATTATCTTTCAAAAGGTGAGATAGATTATTTCATTCCAAAAACTGATGAAGAATATTTTGATTTGAAATACATTTAAAATTGAATTTGGCATTGCAACTCCTGTTTACATTGTCATTTACATTGTTTTTTTCTGATAAATACTACAGCTCTTCCGGGCTTAATATATAGAAAAAAATACATCTAAAAAAAACTTTTGAAATGCTCAACTATATTTATTTTCAGTAGTTTTACGAACTGATTGTCCCAAATAAAATCAGTAAATAATGGCTTACAATAACAAAGAATTAGTTCGTTTTTTAGATGCGCAAAATAAGTTATACCTGTCTGCGCTTTCAGAAATTAAAAAAGGCAAGAAAGAATCTCCCTGGATGTGGTTTATTTTTCCACAGATAAAAGGTCTCGGATCTTGTGATACCTCTAAATTCTACGAAATTAAAAATGCCGACGAAGCCATCGCCTTTTTAGAACATCCAATTCTGGGCAAACATCTTATTGAAATTACAGGCGAATTAATCAAAACAGATGAAAAAACAGCCACCGAAATATTCGGAAATCCTGATGATGAAAAACTGCAATCCTGTATGACTTTATTTGCCAGTATTCAAAACACAGAACCTGTATTTAATGAAGTACTGGATAAATATTTTGACGGCTCATCTGATTTTCATACGCTGCAGTTGTTGTATAGTAATTTTTAGGCTGCTTTTTTTTATAAACTTAGCCTTAAAGTTGGTTGAGATTTAGACAAATTCCGCAAAGTTTTTTATAGCAGGCTTTGCAAATTTTGCGTTTTTATAAAAACCTGACATATTTTATTTAAAAAAATTGTTTTACAAAAATCTATATCGTAATATTGCAATATTAAATTAAACTTATGGGCGCTACTAAAACAGAACATTTTACAGCAAAACAAAATCAAATTGCTACAATTGCAAAAGCGTTAGGACATCCTGCCAGAATTGCCATTATTGAATATCTTTTAAAAGTAAATGAATGTATTTGCGGAGATATTGTTAATGAACTTCCGTTAGCACAGCCAACAGTTTCACAGCATCTTAAAGAATTAAAAAATGCCGGACTCATCAAAGGAAATATCGAAGGAAATGCTATTTGTTACTGTATAGACGAAACTACTTTTGATGTTTTAAAAACATATTTTTCCACTATTATTGCCGTTACAAAAGAACAGAAATGCTGTTAACCTTTTTTTTAAAACCTATATCGCAATATTGCATTATAACAATAAAATAAAAAACGATGAAATTATCAGAAATCAAAAAAATCCTTCCCAGCTTAGAAAATACAGTCTTTCAATTAGAAAACGGAACTTTTGTTCCCGAGCATTTTCATGTTACCGAAGTAGGAACCATTACTAAAAAATTTATCGATTGTGGCGGCGTTATCCGTAATGAAAACGTAGTCAATTTTCAATTATGGAATGCCGATGATTATGAACACAGACTCAAACCCGGAAAACTGCTGCAAATCATCAAATTATCAGAAGAAAAACTAAATATTGAAGATCTTGAAATAGAAGTAGAATATCAAAATGAAACTATTGGCCGATATGATTTAGAGTTCAATGGCAGTCATTTTGTATTAAAAAACAAAGTTACAGCCTGTCTGGCACAAGATGCCTGCGGAATTCCATCGCAATCTGGTTTTATTGAGTTAAACAAGGATAAAGCAAATTCCTGCTCTCCTAATTCTGGTTGTTGCTAAGCAATGGGTGCATTATTTCTTAAATATAAAAAACCAATTATAATCACAACAGCTGTTATTGTTTTGCAATTTATTTTTGGTTTTGAACCAAAGTTTTGCCTTATCAATATCATTTGGTTACTCGTTTAAATTATGACAAAAAAAATTTTGGTACTTTGTACTGGTAATAGCTGCAGAAGCCAAATCGCCGAGGGTTATTTGCGCTATTTTTCTGGAGATCGGGCAGAAATCTATAGTGCCGGCATCGAAACTCACGGTGTAAATCCAAGGGCAATTGAAACAATGAAAGAAGACGGAATTGATATTTCAAAACATACTTCAAATCATATTGATGAATATCAGAGTATTGATTTTGATATTGTTCTTACGGTTTGTGATAATGCCAAAGAGCGATGTCCGTTTTTTCCATCCAAAGCTAAAAAATTTCATCAGAACTTTCAGGATCCCGCTCAGGCAGCCGGAACAGAAGAAGAAATTTTACAGGAGTTTAGAACAGTCCGACAAACTATTAAAGAATATTGTAATGATTTTGTAAAAAACAATGTCATATAAAGATTTTATTTGCTGTTTTATGATATCAAAAAAAGCCTGTTTAACGATTTAAGCAGGCTTTTTTGTTTTGAAAAGAGATCACAAAATTTAAAACTTTTAATTTATTATGATACTTCTCATCACAATTTGCTATTCCTTCATTGAAGCATAAAATAGCGCATCAGTTAAAATACAAACGTTGTTTTTTAAATTTGTCTGAAACCGAAGAAATCTTTATTCTTCTTAAAAAATACTATCATGAAATTAAAACACATTCAAATTCAGACCAACGATATTCAAAAAACTACAACATTTTATCAAAACATATTGGAGCTTCCTGTTATCGAAAAAAGTACTGCATCAATCAGCATTCAGGCGGGTGATTCTGTTTTAAAATTTGTTAATGATCCACAGTTTAAGTCGATTTATCATTTTGCCTTTAATATTCCGGAGAACAAACTTGATGAAGCGATTCAATGGTGCAAAGACAAGATAGATTTAATCTTTATTAAAGATCAAAATGTCATCACGAACTTTGAAAACTGGAAAGCCAACGCGGTTTATTTCTATGACAATAATGGAAATTTACTGGAATTTATTGCCAGACATGATCTCAACAATGCTCAAAGTTCGGGATTCACTTCAAAATCTATTTTGAATATTAGTGAAATTGGTATCGTAAATGAAAATCCGTTAGCATTGGGGAAAGAATTAATTGCAAAACATGATCTGGAATTCTTTTCTAAAAATGATAATAGCGAACTTTTTGCGGCTATTGGCGATGATGAAGGTTTGCTTATTATGGTGAAACCAAATCGAAACTGGTATCCTACCCAAACTCCTTCTGAAAGTAATAAAACTGAAGTTTGGATTGAAAATAAAGGAACTCAAATTGAATTGAAATTTTAAAACGTTTTATTCTTTTTCACTTTTTAATATTCCTTATTTTTATAGAAAACTTAAATTTAAAAAAAATGCCATTTGTCCGAATTAGTCTTCCTAAGAAACTTTCATTAGAAACCAAAAACAATATTTCAGAGGCTGTTCATGAGTCTTTAATTGCTGAATTTCACATTCCAAAGGATGATTATTTTCATGTTATTGAAGAATTAGAACAGCATCAGATAAAATACCCTGAAAATTATCTTGGTATTTCGCATACTGATGAAATTATATATGTTCAAATCACTGCGGGACAAGGTCGAACAGCAGAACAAAAGAAAAAACTGTATCATCAAATTGCAACCAGAATTGCTGCAAGAACAGAAATCCTAATCAATAATGTTATCATTGTTTTATTAGAAAATAATGGTTTAGAAAATTGGTCTTTTGGAAATGGAGAAATTCAGGAACCTGCGCATTTGAAGAAATAGTTCCATAAAAAAGAGATCCCAATTCAAAAGAATGAATTGGGATCTCTTTTTTAAGTGGAAACCATTAAAATTTCATTTTCTGAATCCTAACAGCATTTAGAATAGCTAATAAAGCTACACCAACATCGGCAAAAACGGCTTCCCACATGGTAGCAAGTCCTCCGGCACCTAAAATCAGAACAAACGCTTTTACCACAAAAGCTAAAGTGATGTTTTGCCAGACAATTTTTTTGGTTTGTTTTCCAATATTGATTGCCATCGCAATTTTGCTTGGTTTATCATCCTGGATTACAACATCGGCGGTTTCAATAGTGGCATCACTTCCCAATCCTCCCATGGCGATTCCAACGGTGCTTAAAGCAATAACAGGAGCATCATTTACGCCGTCGCCAACAAAAGCTACGGTTTCATTTTTAGCTTTAATTTCGTTTAGTTTATTGACTTTATCTTCCGGTAATAAATCTCCATAAGAATTTGGTATTCCTAATTTATCGGCAACAAATTGTACCACATTCGCTTTATCGCCACTCAGCATTGTTACTTTTACGCCTAATGCTTTTAGTTTGCTTACGGCTTCCTGCGCATCAGCTTTAATTTCATCGGCAATGGTTATATATCCTGCGAACTTGTTGTCGTAAGCAATGGCAATTGTAGTATAAACTACCTTATTGGGATCAATATTATAGTTGATATTGAATTTGTCCATTAATTTAAAATTCCCTACATGCAGCTTTTTTCCATTGATTTCGGCTTTTAGACCATGCCCTGAAATTTCTTCTACATTTTTCAGTTCAACTGATGAATCAATCTGCCCCACATGATTGTGAATCGCCGTTGCTACGGGATGCGTACTTTGGCTTTCTAAAACATTCACGAGTTTTAAAAGCTCTTCTTTATCAAAACCTTCCTGAATAATGACTTCCTGAACTTTAAAAACGCCTTCAGTCATGGTTCCGGTTTTGTCCATCACGACATTCTGAATGGTTGAAATACTGTCTAAAAAGTTACTTCCTTTAAATAGAATCCCGTTTTTACTGGCAGCACCAATTCCGCCAAAATATCCTAACGGAATACTGATAACCAAAGCACAAGGACATGAAATTACCAGAAAAACCAAAGCTCTGTACAGCCAATCGCTAAAAACGTAATTAGACACAAAAAGCATTGGCAACAAACAAATTGCAATTGCGAGATACACCACAATTGGCGTATAAATCTTGGCAAATTTGCGGATAAACAATTCAGCCGGAGCCTTTTTAGTTGTCGCATTTTGTACCATTTCTAGGATCTTCGAGAGCTTACTGTCTTTATAGGCCGTGGTTACTTTTACTAATGCAATAGTGTTGCCATTGATCATTCCGGCTAAAACAGGTTGTCCTTTTACTTTGGTATCAGGCTTGCTTTCTCCGGTAAGAGCCGCAGTATTAAACGAAGCCGTATCTGATAATAATTCGCCATCTAAACCTAGTTTTTCTCCTGCTTTCAACTGAATAACTGATCCTATAGTAACATCAGCCGCTTTGACTTTTACAGCAATGTTATTTTCTAAAACATTTACCTCATCAGGTCGCTGATCGAGTAAACTTTTGATGTTCGATTTGGCACGGCTTACTGCCAATCCCTGAAAGTTTTCTCCAATAGTATAAAACAACATTACGGCAACACCTTCAGGATATTCTCCTATAGCAAATGCACCAATTGTAGCAATGCACATCAGGAAAAATTCGGAGAAAACATCACCTTTCGTAATGCTTTCATACGCTTCTTTTAAAACCGGAAGCCCAACAGGCAAATATGCTATAACATACCAGGCAATTCTAACATAACCTGTAAACCAGTTTTGCGTAAAATAGTAATCTAAACCAATCCCGATAAGTAACAAAACAAGGGAAATGATAGCGGGCAAAAACATCTTAAACAAACCACCATCAGTATTATGCTCATGCTCATGATCGTGATCATGTCCGTCATTATCATTATGTACAGGCTCATCGTGTGAGCAGGAGCAAGTAGATGGTTTGGGTTTATTTTTTATGATTTTTTCTTCTTTATGCAGATGTTCCATATATGGAGAGTTTCAAGTTTTATTGTTTAGTTTCAAGTTTCAGGCTTTCGTTGTTTAAGGCTTTAAAATCCCTAAAAATAGTTCCTAAAGTTACGTCTTTTGAGACAATTGTTTTTAAAATATGTCTAATTTTAATCTCGATGAGAAGCAAAGATGCAAAGTTTTAGTTTTGAATTGTCTCTTGTTTTAGCCAGAGATAACGTAAAATAAATCCATTAAAAAGTTTTAACTAAAATGTATATTTTTGGCTGAAGCCATTTCGTAACATCCTTAATATCTCCAGCTAAAACCGGAGGCTAGTCACTTTATGTCTTTGTGTGCATATTTCGCTCTAAATTTCAGGTTTCAGAACTTGTGAACTCTGCGTAAATCTTAGCGCTCCGTATCGTTAAATCAACCTGAAACCGTTTTAATGTCCATGCTCTCCTCCGCCTTTCATTGCTGAAAGCAGATAAAAAGCGCCTTTTGTTACAATTTTTGCTTTTTCCGGAACCTGGTTTACAAATTTCACTTCTGTAAATCCTAAATCTGTCGTTCCAGGAATTACTTCAATCGCTTTAAAGTGAGTTTCTTTTTCATGAGGTTTTCCGGCTTCTGATTTCTTTTCTTCGTGTTCTTCTTCTTCCATAAAAACAAAATACTTGTCGGCATTTCGAACCACGGCATCTTTGGGCAACGCCGGAACTGTTGCATTGGTAATATTGATGTTTGCCGAAACGTACATGCCCGGAATCAGTCCTTTGGCATCAGCCGACTCAATTTTGGCATGAACAGCAACAGTTTTACTTTCGTTAGAAAAAGATTTATTGATTCCGAATATCTTTCCTTTTATCGATTTATTAGACTGATTGGTTAAAACAAAATCGATTACCTGCCCTACCGAAATGGAGCCCAGATCTTTCTCATACACATTCAGATCCAGATGCATCTGGCTATTATCGACCACTTCAAACAAAACTACTCCGGTTTGTGCGTATGCTCCTTTTGCAATGCTTATTTTACCTACATAACCGCTAATTGGCGCTACAATGGGCACTAATGAAGTACTGCCTTTTGCGCTGATATGCAAAGCATCTAATTTGTTTTTTGCTGCCTGAGCCCTTGCTCTTTCTGCTGCCAATTTTGATTTTACTTCCTGAAAAACTTTTCTTGGGTTTACATTTTCATCGCTTAAGGTTTTCTGACGATTGTATTCTAATTGCAGATATTCAATATTGGCTGTAGCCGAATGATAATCTTCCTGCATCTCGATCACTTCCAGATTCTGAATCGTTGCCAGCACTTTTCCTTTGTTGACAAAAGTACCTTCCAGAACAAAAATATCTTTTACCGTTCCTCCTATCAAAGTCGAAACTTCGGCAGAGTTTTGTGGCGGAACTGTAGTATATCCGTTTGCTTTTATGACTTTGTTCAGGTTTCTGTTTTCTACAAATCCCGTTTCGATTCCAACTGTTTTATATTGGGATTCGTTTAAAGCTACTTCTGTTTCTGATTTTTCTTCTTCCTTTGTTTCTTCTGCTTTTTTATCATTACAGCTCAGGTTAACAGCAAAGAGCGCAAAGATTCCGCAAAGCATGGTAAGTCTAATTCCTTTACGAACCTTGCAATTTATTTTTGCGAACTTTGCGGTTAAATATGTTGTTACATTTATTTTCATTTTAATTGTTTTTGATGGTTGGAAATTCAAGCTCAATAGCACTTTGATTAAAATTATGAGTTGCCTCTGTATATTGTTTTTTAATATCAATTGCCTGATTTAAAAAACTAATGTATGCCCAATAACTCATATCTCCATTGGCATAACTTTTTTGTGCCGTTGTAATAATCTGATCGGCATACTGAAGCCCTTCTTTCTGATAATAATCTAATGCCTTTTTTTGCTTTTCGAAATTATTCTGTAATTCCTCCTTTTGCAGATTCAGTGTTAATTTATTTTTGTCTAAAGCCAATTGCGATTGCGAAATACTAATAGATGCTGCCTTTGCTTTTGCCGTATTTACTCCTCCAAATAACGGAATCTGTAATCCGGCGGTAAAACCCTGAAACAGGGATTCGGTATTGATGGTTTGGGCAAAATATCCCAATCCCAGTTTAGGCGTTCGCATTGCTTTGTAAGTATTGGCTTCTTTTTGATATACTGATATTTGCTGCTGATAAAAATCGGTCATTAAACCTTCTGCTTTTGAATTTCCTTCTTCTTTCAGCATTGTATATTGTAAAGATGTCTGATCATCCGGCACAATATTTTGATCTGTCTGAACAAAAAATTGCAGCTGCTTTTGATAAATCGCCAAATCATATTCTAATTGCGCTTTTTGGGTTTCAATCTCTTTAACTTTCGCTTTAGCGCTAATTACTTCGATATTTCCGCTTTCTCCGGTTTGAAAACGCAATTCTGCATTCTTTAAGAATTTGATATAAATAGCATTGAGTTCCGAATTTAATTTCTGAATCGAAACACCGTACAGATATTGATAATACGCCAGTGTTACCGCTTTTTCGATTTCATAAGATGATAAGGCTTTTCGCTTTTCGGCTAGTTTTACCAGTTCTTCCTGTAACTGACGATTGGCTTTTGTAATATTTCCTATTGGAAAGAACTGCTGAATCGAAACGTTATGATCAAAATCAACACTGTTAAATTGTCCGCCCTGATATTGTACCTGAAGCGGCTCTGCCTGAAATGCTGTTTTTTTCAGAATCGTTTGACGTTCTATCTCTTTATCAGCAATTTTTAAATCGATGTTATGTAATTTCGCAAGTTCGATTGCTTTTTCAAGGCTGATTTTTTCTTGTGCTTGCGAAAGCAGGCAAACCAACAGAAACATGCTTAACAGCAAAGTTCGCAAGGTTTTTTTTGCAAAATTCCCAAAGGGGCTTGCGTTTATTTTATATATTGAATTCATGTTTTTTGATCTTTTTAATTTTCTTTGCGTTCTTCGCGTAAATCTTGGCGCTCTTTCCGGTTAAACTTCTCCAGCATTAAATACAAAATCGGTAAAACGATTAAGGTTAATAATGTTGCAGAAAATAACCCCCCAATTACTACGGTTGCCAAAGGTTTTTGTACCTCTGCTCCTCCGCTGGTTGATAATGCCATTGGCAAAAATCCTAATGAGGCTACGGCAGCGGTCATTAACACAGGTCGTAATCTGGTTTTGGTTCCGATTAAAACTCTTTGCAGCGGATCTAAAATGCCTTCAGCTTTAAGCTGATTGAAATACGAAATCAGGACAATTCCGTTTAAAACTGCAATTCCGAATAGCGCAATAAAACCAATTCCTGCCGAAATACTAAACGGCATTCCGCGTAACCAAAGCGCAAAAACACCTCCAATGGCTGATAACGGAATGGCAGTAAAAATCAACCCTGCCTGTTTAAAACTTTTAAAAGTAAAATACAGTAATACTAATATCAGTCCCAGAGCAATTGGCAACGCAACCGAAAGTCGTTTGGTGGCTTCGATTAGGTTCTCAAACTGCCCACCGTAAGTGACATAATATCCCGCAGGAAGTTTAAAATCTTTATCCAGCTTTTGCTGAATTTCCTCTACCACACTTTTAATATCACGTCCACGAACGTTTAATCCAACCGTGATTCGGCGTTTTCCGTCTTCGCGAATTACCTGTACCGGACCTTGCTCGTAATCGACAGTCGCCACTTGCGAAAGCGGTACCTGCTGTCCGTTTGGCAACGGAATAAATAAATTACTCACATCTGTAATATCTGCACGATTGTCTTCGTTCATTCTTACCACAACATCAAACCTTTTACTTTCGTCGTAGATTTTTCCGGCACTTTCTCCGGCAAACGAGGAACGGATAATCTGATTGATATCTGAAATATTCAATCCGTATAAGGCTATTTTATTATAATCGTATTTAATTGTAATTTGCGGCAATCCTGTTACTTTATCGGCTTTTAAATCGCCAATTCCGTCGATGTTTTTAATTTTTGAGATTAACTCGGTGGCTTTAGCATCCAGAATTTCTAAATCATCACCAAAAATTTTGATAGCAATATCGCTTCGACTTCCGGTCATTAACTCGTTAAAACGCATTTGTATAGGCTGCGAAATCTCAATATTGGCACCCGGGATCACTTCCATTTCTTCTTTCATAGCATTTGCCAGTTCTTCCCAGTTACGGTATTTTTTAGACCATTCTTTTTTGTCTTTCAATACAATAATCAAATCACCACTTTCTATAGGCATTGGATCTGTAGGGATTTCACCGCTTCCTATTTTTGTGACTATAGTTTTGATTTCCGGAAATTTAGCTTTTAAAATTTGCTCATATCTAGTGGTCGTTTCTACCATTTGTGTCAGCGAACTTCCGGTCATGATGGTGGCATTTATAGCCAAATCGCCTTCTTCGATGGTTGGAATAAATTCTCCTCCCATATTCTGAAAAACAATTAATCCTAATACAAACAAGCCAAGTGCTATTCCCAGAACAATTTTTTTAAATTGTAATGCTTTATGCAAGAGCGGCGTGTATAAATTTTCAAACCAAAGCATCATTCTGTCACTGAAATTTGTTTTGTGTTCTGTTTTCTTCGAAAGAAACAAAGCGCTCATCATCGGGACATACGTTAGCGAAAGTATGAAAGCACCAATTACAGCAAACCCAACGGTCATTGCCATTGGTTTGAACATTTTTCCTTCGGTTCCGATTAAAGCCAGGATGGGAAGATAAACGATCAGGATAATGATTTCTCCAAAAGCCGCACTATTTCTGATTTTTGAAGCCGAATTATAGACTTCAACATCCATTTCGCCCTGCGACAATTCTTTTTTATTTTTGAGTTTTTGCAAATGATGCATCGTGGCTTCAACGATAATAACGGCTCCGTCGACAATGATTCCAAAATCTATTGCTCCTAAACTCATTAAATTTCCGCTTACGCCAAAGGCATTCATCAAAATAATAGCAAACAGCATCGCTAAAGGAATAACCGAAGCTACGATCAATCCTGCGCGAAGATTCCCCAGAAATAAAATCAGTACAAAAATAACGATTAAGGCACCTTCTAATAAGTTCTTTGTAACAGTTCCAATGGCGTTGTCGACCAGTTTTCCTCTGTCTATAAAGGCTTCGGCAACTACGCCTTCGGGCAGACTTTTATTGATCTGAATCATTCTTTCTTTTACGCGATCAACAACAGCGCTGGAGTTTTCGCCTTTGAGCATCAAAACCATTCCGGAAACAATTTCTCCTTTTCCGTCTTTGGTTGAAGCTCCGTAACGCAAAGCTACTCCTTCACGGACTTCGGCAACATCGCGAACTAAAACAGGCGAACCGTTTCGGTTTTTAACCACCACATTTCCGAGATCTTTTGTGCCTTTTGCCATTCCGACACCCCGAATAAAATAGGCATACTGATCTTTTTCAATATAAGCACCTCCTGTATTTTGATTGTTTTTTTCGAGTGCATCAAAAATTTCGGTTATCGTTACGCCAAGACTGTTCAGGGTATTAGGATTAACGGCAATTTCGTATTGTTTTAGTTTTCCACCCCAGGTACTGACATCTGCAACGCCTTTAACGCCCTGCAATTGTGGAATTATAATCCAGTCCTGAATGGTTCTTAGTTTTACTGCATCGTATTTGTTTTCGTAGCCTTTTTTGGCATATACATCATATTGATAAATTTCTCCCAATCCTGTAGAAATAGGCGCTAATTCAGGCGAACCAGCGTAGGCGGGAATATTTTCTTCGGCTTGTTTCAGGCGCTGAAAGATTTGTTCCCTCGCCCAGTAAATATCTACATCATCTTCAAAAACAACTGTAACTACAGATAATCCGAAACGGGAAATACTGCGAAGCTCTATCACATCCGGAACTGTTTTTACGGCTTGTTCCAGCGGATAGGTTATTAATTGTTCGACTTCCTGACTGGCCAAAGTAGGTGCTGTGGTGATAATCTGCACCTGATTATTGGTGATATCCGGCAAAGCATCTAATGGTAACTTTTTAAGCGAATAGCTTCCCCAGGCTATTAAAACAAGGGTAAGTAATAGTATAACGAACTTATTCTTTATACTAAACTGTATAATTTTATCTAACATTTTTATGGTATAATGACGTGAGAAATTAGACAAAGTTTTGTCTATTACTTTCTGTGGAAATTCCACAACACTCTATCCCGAACCCCAACATACATCGGGACGGGCATCATTATGCTATTTGAGGGGGCTGCCAGATACTTCCGTAGAAACTGGAAGCTAAAACAGAATTATAATTGGGTAATGGAATCGAAATAAGGGAACAGGCTACTGGAAAATCAAAAGCTACAGTAGTTTGGTAGCTTAAAACCTGAGCACCGCAGCAATTACAGGCACAAAACGGAGAACATAAATCGTTTTGTTTGTCGTGTGAATGATTTGCTTCTGAAGAGAACTGTGCGGTTTTGTGAGCAACACTATTTACTTCCATATCTGCACAGGGCATATTTGAAAGTGCCATCAAATAAATTGATAATAGTATTGTTATCCATTTCATGACCACAAAAATAATATTTATTTTTTTACAAAAATTAACTATCCGGAATTGTAATTTTTTAAAACGAAAAACATTTTAACAAAATACGCTGATTATCTTTTCATTAGAATAACACTTTCTTAAAAAAAATTATATTCATCAATAAATTTCACTTAATTTTAACACTATTACCCCCCGCATTTAACTGGTTTTCTTTTTAATACTGCTATACACTATACTCCTGTAAAACAAAAAGATAGACCAATACAGTTTATCGTTCATTAATGCACATGGTTTGCGAAAACTTAAGAATGATTTTGACAAGGATGATGTTATTTATAACAAAAGTATCAGAGATTAGATTCTAAGTATTGCTCTTAGTGCAGGGAATTCCTGTTGGATAAGGAAAAGCAGCACTAAAAAAGCTGAAAGAGAAGCGGGATTAAACAAAGTTATTCTTGCTGAAGATGAAATGCTGAAACCTAAAAAAAATATCAGGTGTTGATAGACTTGATAAGTTTCAGGATTTCCTGATTGTCTAAAACTAAATGGGGAGCTGCATTTAAAACGGCATTGTGTGGCATAAAAGGCATTTCGGCAGCTATTGGGTTTTGTACTACAATGGTTCCTCCGGCGGCTTTGATGGTTTTTAATCCATAAGTTCCATCGGTATTTGAACCTGATAATAAAATTCCAACCAAAGCATCCTTGTAAATTTCGGAAGCAGATTCAAAAGAAACATCTATGCTTGGTCGACTGTAATTTATTTTTTCAGAGATGTCTAAAGAAAGCGTATCGTTTTTTTCGAACAGTAAATGATAATTTGAAGGTGCTACATAAACAAATCCTGGTAAAAGCGGCACTTTGTCTTCAACCGGTTTTACTGAAACTTTTGATTTTAACCTTATCAATTCTTCTAATGTCTGATCGTCTGTGCTTTTTCTGTGTACTACAATTACAATAGCAAAACCATTTAAATGATGTAAATCAGGCAAGATTTGCATCAAAGCATTTAAGCTTCCGGCAGATCCGCCAATGATGACTAGTTTGCAATTTGATATTATTTTACTTTCCTCCATATTTTTTCTTTACCTAACTGTTTGTATTTGTTTGGTTCTATAGAATATTTTATTGTTTCTTTTGTTCCTAATGCCAGAAAGCCTAAAACAGCCAAACTTTCATCAAATAAATTAATGACTCTTTTTTGAAGATCGTTATCAAAATAAATTAAAACATTACGGCACAATATCATGTCAAACTCATTGAATGAAGTATCTGAAACCAGATTGTGCTGCGAGAAAACCATCTTTTCTGCCAGTTCTTCATTAAACTTGGCAATTCCGTAATTGGCTATATAATAACTCGAGAAATCTTCCTGACCGCCTGCATCACGATAGTTTTCTGAGTATTCTTTCATCATCCGCAAAGGAAAAATACCTTTTTTGGCTGTTTCCAGAACGGTCGCATTTATATCTGTAGCATAAATAAGAGATTTATGCAGCAAACCTGCTTCTTTTAGCATAATAGCCATCGAATATACTTCTTCGCCTGTAGAACAACCGGCATGCCATAATCTAATAAAGGGTTTTGTTCCTAATAAGGGCAATATTTCTTTTCTGACCACGGTATAAAAAGCCGGATCGCGAAACATCTCAGTAACGTTTACCGTAATTTCGTCGACCATTCTTTTATAATACTCGGTATCATATCGAACTCTTGAGAGAAATTCATGAAAATGAGTAAATCCATCCAAATGCATTACGCGGTTCACGCGTCGTTTTAAAGAAGCTCTTGAATAACTGCTAAAGTCAAAACCATAATATTCATAAACATCATTAATAAGTGTTTCTAACTCGATATCTTCAATCATAATCCGTTCAAATTTTGCTTAAAATAAGCAGTAATTTATCCACATCAACCGGTTTAGAGATGTAGGCATCTGCTCCGGCCTCCAAACATTTTTCTTTATCTCCTACCATTGCCTGTGCCGTTACTGCTACAATAAAAACCGATCTTCTGTGAGAAATTGCCTTTATTAACGGAATCGCGTCATAACCATCCATTTCGGGCATCATCATATCAATCAAAACAGCATCGATATGCTCATCGGTGCTTAATAGCTTCAAAGCCTCTTCGGCACTTAAACAAGACAAGCAATCAAATGATTTGGCACGCAAAGTGTGTTCTAAAGCAAAAATATTTCTAGAATCATCATCAATAATTAAAAGTCTTTTTTTATTCATTTCGTCTACTTTTTATTTTTTTACAACGAATTGCGTTATGCTTTTTTGCCACGAATTACAAAAATTAGGACTAATTTTTAAATTCTTAATCTGTTTTTTATTCGTACAAATTCGTGCAATTCGCGGCTAATTTTTTTTAAACTTTATCGTACAGCCACACTCTTAATAATGAAAGTAACTGATCAATATCGACCGGTTTGGTAATATAATCTGAAGCTCCCGCCTTAATACATTTTTCTCTGTCGCCTGTCATAGCTTTGGCTGTTACGGCAATTAAAGGTAAATTTAAAAATTTAGGTATGCTGCGAATTTTTTCGGCAGTTTCATAACCGTCCATATTGGGCATCATCATATCCAGTAAAACAATATCAGTATCCGGATTTTCATTTAATGCTTTGATGGCTTCTTTACCGTCAAAAGCTGTAATGACATTCATTTTAAAAACTTCTAAGGCTTTTGTCAGTGAATAAATATTACGAACATCATCGTCTACGATCAATACTTTTTTCTCGTGCAGAATATTGTTGAGTAAATTTAGCTTTTTATAGCTTTCTTTCTTGTCATTACCATCTTTTTTATCTTCGACTAAATGAAGGAAAAGCGAAACTTCGTCGAGCATTCTTTGGTACGAATGCGCCGTTTTTACGATAATAGAATCAGCATATTTTTTAATTTTAACTTCTTCCTTCATCGATAAACTTTTTCCTGTAAATACAATTACAGGCAGGTTTTCTAATCCGGGAGATTTCTTGACGCCATCTAAAATCTGATAGGCCTGTTTGTCCGGAATCCCCATATCGAGAATCACACAATCTACTTCGTTTTTTGTAAGTGCTTCCAGTCCCTGCGAAACTTCGCTTTTAATTTCGGAGTTGATATTATACGATTCTAAAAAGTACGCCAATGCTTTTGCATGTTTTGGATTATCTTCTATAATCAGAACCTTTTGTGCTTCTTTATTAATGATATGTTCGATTCGCAAAAACACATCCGGAATTTTATCAAAAGCTACCGGCTTGTCTAAGAAATCTACCGCCCCTTTTAATAAACTTTCTTGTTTTAATTTGTGCGATGACATAATATGCACCGGAATATGTTTGGTTTCAGGATTATTTTTTAATTCTTCCAGGACTTCCCAGCCACTTTTTATTGGTAATTCGATATCCAGCAAAATACCGACTGGTTTATAATGCAAGGTAAAATTAAGTGCATAATCGCCTCGTACAGAAACAACTCCTTTATATCCTTTTTTTCTGGTAAAAGTTAAAAGCGATTTGGCAAAATTGATGTCATCTTCGACGATTAAAATGACTTTATCTTCGGGTAAAACCGACTCTCGGTCATCTTCAATCTCATCAGGAATTATTGCGCTGATGTATTTGTTTTTTGCCGTTGTTTTTTCATCGGGCTCTACATCTGTAAATTCTGTTGGAGTTATTTTTTCTACATTGATTTTATGAATTGCAGATCCAAAAACAGGCAGACATAAGGTAAACGTACTTCCTTCGTCTACTTTACTGTGCAGTATAATTTCGCCCCGAAGCAGTTTTGCCAGCTCTCTGCTGATAGACAATCCTAAACCGGTTCCGCCATATTTACGTTTTGTAGAACCATCTGCTTGTTGGAAAGCCTCAAAAACCAAGGGCTGTTTCTCTAACGGAATTCCGATTCCGGTATCTTTTACAATAAAGCAAATAATTTTGTCATCGTCGGTATTTATTTTAATTTCCAGACTTACCGTACCTTTTTCAGTGAATTTTATGGCATTCGAAATCAGGTTTTTCAGGATTTGCTCCAAACGCATTTTGTCTGTTTTAATAACGATCGGCGCATCTTTTGAAATAATTTCAAAAGTAATTCCTTTTTCTTTTGCCAACTGATTGAACAAATTCCATAAATTATCTGTGATTTCTTTGGTCGAAACATCCAAGAACTCCAACTCCATTTTTCCGGCTTCAATTTTAGAAAGATCCAGAATCTCATCGATTAATCCTAATAAACTGTTTCCTGAACTCTGAATCACTTTTGCAAACTCAATTTCTTCGTCTACCATGCTTTTGTTATTATTTTCAGATAACAAACGGCTTAAAAGTAAAATCGAATTTAAAGGTGTTCTTAATTCGTGCGACATATTGGCCAAAAACTCTGATTTGTAACGTGTAGTTAGTTCCAGAGCTTCTGATTTTTTCTGGATTTCATTGTTTTTTTCTTCTAGTAAAACACTTCTTTCAGATAATTCTTCGTTGGTTTGTTCCAGTTCTTCCTGTTGTACGCGAAGTTCTTCTTCAGAAGCCTGAAGTTTTTCTGTTTGAGCTTCTAATTCTGCATTGATCGCTTCGAGTTCACTGTGCTGAACCTGAAGTTCTTCTGACTGTGCTTTGGTTTCTTCCAGTAATTCGAGTACTCTTTTTCTGTTTTGAGTTGATTTAATGGCGATTCCGATGTTATTCGAAACTATTCTTAAAAACTCTAAATGCAGATCCGAAAATCCATAAATACTCGCTATTTCTATCGCGCCTTCGGTTCTGGTATCCATTAAAGGAAGAGCAACAATATGAGTAGGTTTTATTTGTCCTAAAGCATAATTAATCTGAATATCATCCGGAGACAGCGTTTTTAATTCCAGCATTTTTCCTGAAACAATCGCCTGGCCAATTAAGCCTTCCCCTTTTTGAATTCGTTCTCTGTTTTTGCTCGGTATATAACTGTATCCGCCGGCAGCATAAAGTTCATTATCTTCTAAAACGTATAAAACTCCCGCACTGCTATTAGTATACTGGCACACAAATTCAATTACATCTTTAGCTAATTTTTGCATTAGTTTATCACCAAGCATAACATTATTTAAATTCGCAATACCGGTTTGAAGCCACTCTTTTTGCGACAGCAAATCGAAAGAAGTTTTAAGCGAAGCCCCCATATTGTTTAATGATTCTCCCAGACTTCCTAATGCATCGGTTTTGGTATCGTCTACGCGAATGTCATAATTTCCGTTCGAAATATTATTGGCTATGGTACTAATAACATCTATTCTGTCTGCTGTTTCTTTGTCTTTTTTCTCGAGTTCGCTTTGAAGTAACGTACGCTCATTAAAGTCTTTTAATATTCTAATTAAAAAAACAATCGAAATAATAAAAGCAATTATAAAAGCTACAATAATCAGGATAACGCTATAATTACCGTAGCGAACAGAATTTTCATTTCGTTCTTTTAAAAGATTTTGTTCTGTGTTTTCAATTGTTTTAATTTTTGCGCGCAGATCGCTCATCATATTTCGGCCTTCGGTAAGATCGAATGTTGCTGAATTTTTTCCGAAACGTTTCTTAACAATCTGATTGTTCAGGTATTTAAAAAAATTGTCACGCAGCGTTTTTAATTCTTTTAATTGCGTTTGTTGCGAAGAATTGTCGATTGTAAGTTCTGCAACTTTTTCAAAAAAAGCATTTGATTTCGTTTGGGCATCAGTATATCTTTCTACAAATTGTTCATCACCGGTAATTAAATACCCCCGCATACTGGTTTGGGCTTCTGTAATGATAGCCGAACCTTCATTTAGGTTGTAAATAACGTCCTGAGTGTGATTGACCCAGGAATTACTGTCTAACAAGCTTTTTATACTAAGATACGAGGCCGTCGAACTGATCATTAAAACCAGCAACGAAACCGTTGAACTTATTAATAAATTTCTTTTAAAAGTACTCTTCATATTTTTTGGTTATAATTATTCGTATTTTAAAGGGAGTATAATAATAAAACTCGCTCCCTGACCTATTTGACTTTTTGCAGTAATTAATCCGTTGTGTTTTTCTATAATTTTTTTTGCAATTGCCAGTCCAATTCCGGTTCCTTCGTACGACTGACGATCGTTTAAGCTTTGGAAAATAATGAAAATCCGATCGAGATAAATTTCGTCAAAACCAATTCCGTTATCTTTTACAGTAATTCTGCAAAATTTCCCTTGCGGGGAAACAGGACTGTCAAACGATTTGTCTAAAATGATTTCTGAGGTAATTTCGATTAGCGGATGCTGTGAGTTTCCGGAAAACTTTAACGCATTTCCGATCAGATTCTGAAAAACCTGCCTCAATTGACTCGGAATACTGTCTATCGTAGGAAGTTCACTTGTTTTTATGGTGGCATTTTTTCTTTCGATCAGATAATCAAAATCCGAAAGCACTTCCTGCAAAACCACATTTAAGTCTGTTATTTCGGGTTTTACCTGCGATGATAATCTGGAATAGGCTAATAAATCGGTAATTAAAGTCTGCATTCTTTCAGCTGATTTAATCGTGCGATCGACATAATCTACTGCTTTTGCATCATTGGTGAGGTAAAGTTCTTTGATAATTTTTATGAAAATCTGAATCTTTCGGATGGGTTCGTTTAAATCGTGCGAAACAACCCATGAAAATTGCTGGAGTTCGTGGTTTTTCATCTCTAATTCCTCATTTTTCAAAACCAGTTCTTTGGTTCTTTCTGCGATTTTAATTTCGAGATTGTCCTGTGCTTCTTTCCTTATTTTTATTTCTTTAGAAAGCAATTCTTTAATTCCTTTTAGTTCATTTTGCTGTTCATAAATTTTAAGGAATGTTTTTACTTTTAAAATCAGTAAATCAGAATCGACAGGTTTTGTGATGTATTCTACAGCTCCGGTTTCGTATCCTTTAAAAATATACTTTTTTTCAATATTGAGTGCCGATAGAAAGATAACCGGTATGTCTTTGGTTCGCTTGTTGCCCGAAAGGATTTTGACAACCTCAAATCCGTCAAGTCCCGGCATCTGAACGTCCATTATAATGAGGCAATAATTTGTTTTAAGGATTTTTTTCAGGGCTTCTTCTCCCGACTCCGCAGTATCTACGTCGATATTATGCAGCTCTAATGTTTTTTTTAAGGCAATAATATTGGCCTTTATATCGTCTACGATTAATACCATACTGTTTTTAGGGGGAGTAAAGTGTTAGGAATAAAATTTGTTTTTGGTTTGAAAAATATTGAAAATGCCCTTTAAAAATAACTGATTCTATTATTAAATAACATTGGCACAGCCTTCAAATTTATAAAAAAAAAGAGGAAAGGTTTTTTATCGAAAATAAAAATCGTTACATAATTCCCATGTCTGACTTTTAAATTACAGAACGTTTTTTATTGGGATAATTTTAAAATTCTTTCAGTCAATCTGTTTTTTCTTCCTTAACTACTTTAGAATCAGATTAATTACTCTAAACTTACGAATTATGAAAAAGACCACAACATTTCCGGAACAAAAACAGGAACTTTCAGGACACGAATATAAAATGCATCCGGAACCTGAAATTATAAGAAAAAATTATGTGGGAAGCAGGAAACTGCTCGGAAAAATGATTGAAAAAAAAAGGCCGGCCCTATCTTGACGCCTTTGATTGTGGCCAGTTTTGATGAATTATCAGATTTCGGAAAAGACAATCCTATGGAACGAGCAGGGCAGCCATCTGAAGTGGCTCCTGCTTATGTTTTTCTGGCTTGCGAAGACAGCAGTTATATCACAGGACAATTTATTCACATTAATGGAGGCGAATTGGTTGGTGGATAAGTTTCAAGTTACTAATTTTCAAGCTACTAAATTGCTAAGCTTCTGAACTTTTTTACTGATATTTTAATCTCATCAAGTTTTTTAGCTTATCAAATCTTAAGTAAATCCATATAAATGAAATATATAACTTCTCGGCTTTGCGAGATTTCAAGACCTTAGCATCTCTGTCTCTCAAAACCTTAGCACCTTAAAACAATGAACTTCACAGATATTATCGGACTTTTTGCCGGAACTTGCGTTACGATTTCGGTGATTCCGCAAATTTTAAAAGTCTGGAAAACCAAAAAGGTCAAGCAAATCTCACTTAAAACCTTTAGCATTCTGACTTTTGGCATTTTGGTATGGATTATTTACGGAATCTTAAAAGAAGATCTCCCAATTATCATTACCAACAGTGTTTCTTTATGCCTGAATCTGATTATGGTTTATTTTATTATTTACTATGAAAAGGAATGAGTTTTTTTAAAGAAGCTATGTTTTTCTGTTATGAAAGCGCCAGTACTCTAAGTTTTTTTCAAGGCTGTTATATATAACTATCAAAATACGCCAAATAAAAAAACAGCCCGTTAAAAGCTGTTTTTTCGTAATAGTCGAAGTGTATATAATGCTTATTAGCTAGCTAATTTTTGATTGTATGGCTTATAGGATAAATGGTATTTTTCTTTAAAAATACGTGGCAAATAGTGTCGGCTGGCTATTCCTGCGGCATTCATTACTTCAGAAATATTCATCCCCGAAATTCTTTTTATTTCATTGATTGGTCTGGTAGCCAAATTAAAAATAGATTCAATTGTTTTGATGTAGTTATAACTATGCTGGGCTATCTCCATCTCTATAATTTCGTTTAAGATTACTTTTTTAAGCAAATTTCTAACAATTCCCTGTTGCGGAAGTGTTTTTAGTTCCTGCCATTTTTGAGCAATCTTTAAGTTTCCGTAACCTGTATAAATATAATTTCCAGTTTCGTTTATAAATCTTTTCTTTAGCTGAGAAATCATTTCAAAATTTTGGTTTTCAGCAGAAATCATGGTTGGTAATCCAATTAATGAAAACTGTATCTGTTTATGACTTTCAAAATATAAAACACTATTAATAAGCGATGTATTGCTTAAAACACCGGTTTGGTTCTTTTTAATACTTGTTTTTTCTCCATTAACACCAAAACTATGCGTAAATCGTCCGTTTTCGCAATATGCAAAAAATATAGGTGCTGACGCAAAAGATTCCATACTTAAACTTACATCCTGATTTAATGTAAGATCAAAAGTTAAATGCGACATTTTGTTGTCCAGACAAACACCGCTAATAGTTCCTTTTGCCCATTTTGACTTAATTGCTAAACGATATTCATTATTATTGTAGGTTAATTCTCCATTAAAACTATCTTTAAGATCATTAAAAATAGCATCAAATCTTCCTGTATTTACGTATAGTTTTTTCATAATGCTCTGGTTTTAATAAAATGATTCGTGCTTATTTACGTACAAAACGCAACTTTAGTTTTTGTGATTTTTTGATATTTCAAATTTCATACATATTGCTAATCAATTTATTATACAATTTCAGATAGATATTTCATAATTAAAAGTTATGAATTATGAGTTTTGAGTTATATACTTTCAAATCTTAACAACTCAGTTTCTAAGTATTACAGTACCTCTGAACTCTGCACCTTTGTAAATTAGTAACTTAGCATCTCATAAAAAAAACAGCTGCTCCGGATAAAACCCGAAACAACTGTTTCTCAGCAAAATAAAAAACTCATATATTTAACTATGTAAGCTCATTTATATCGGCATTTTTATCATAATTTGCCTTTGGTATTTCTTTAAAAAATTCGGCTTCTTCTAAGTCAGCTGTTGGTCCGTATCCTAATAGATGCGTTCCTTTCTTTTTATCTTTTGTTTCAATTATATACAAAATCGACATATCATCAGGATCGCTCATTCCTTCATATCTGTGATGTGCGACAATAAAAACATCTTTAGGATCATAAACCACTTTAGTTTCTGAATCTACGAGGTACTTACCATCAAACAAATAATTAGTGATATATCCTTCATTCTGGTATTTTTTTATATAGTCGGTTTCGTGTTTTTGCTCTTTTTTCATGATTCAGTCGGTTTTAAGATTTTTTGCAAATCTGTTATTTATTCAAATTTCATCATTGAAGTCAAATAAAATTAACTCAATAGATTTTTATATTATCTCATTCAAAAAAATCGAAAAGGAATCAATATTTATTTTACTAATTTTAACAATTATCCGGAGTTTATTCCGGAAATGGTAATACATAACACTAATGCTTTATTGTTTTTAGTTCAAAACAAAACAACTTTTAATGAATACTATAAATCATAATTTTCTGGCTAATGGAGGCGAAATGGGTGCACTAACACGTGCTAAAGACTGGAGCGCAACTCCTGTTGGCCCCATTGATTCATGGCCTCAAAGTTTACGTACTACTTTGGGTATTCTTTTACATTCAAAATTTCCCATGTTTTTATTCTGGGGACCCGATCATATTTGCTTTTACAATGATGCTTATCGTCCGAGTCTGGGAAATGATGGAAAACACCCTGCTATTTTAGGACAAAAAGGTGCCGAATTCTGGCCGGAAATCTGGGATTTTATTAAGCCTCTTATAGATCAGGTGCTTACTAAAGGAGAAGCAACCTGGCACGAAGATCAATTATTGCCTATTTACAGAAACGGAAAGATGGAAGATGTTTACTGGACTTTTAGTTATAGTCCTGTTAACAATGATGAAGGTAAAATAGATGGCGTATTGGTTATTTGCAATGAAACCACAGAGAAAGTAAAGATTCATAAAAAATTAGAAAACAGCAACGAGCGTTACAGAAATAACATTTTACAAACCCCTAATGCAATGTGCATTTTTAGAGGGGAAGATCATAGCATTGAAATTGCCAATGAATTAATGCTCGAAATCTGGGAACGAAAAATAGAAGATGTTATCAATCGACCTGTTTTTGATGCGCTGCCAGAAGTAAGAAATCAGGGATTGGAAGCCATTTTACAAAAAGTTTATACAACAGGTGAAAAGTTTATAGCATACGAACTTCCGGTTAAATTAAACCGAAAGGGCAAGATCGAAAACACTTTTATCAATGTTGTTTACGAAGCTTTGAAAGAACCCGACGGAACAATATCCGGCATTGTCGCGATTGCAAACGATGTTACTGTTCAGGTAATATCCCGATTTGCAGTCGAAGAAAGCGAAAAGCGTTTTAGAAACACGGTAAAACAGCTTCCGCTTGGAATTGCGATTCTTAAAGGTGCTGATTTGGTGGTCGAAATGGCTAATGCAACTTACTTGCAAATTGTAGATAAAACAGAAGATCAGATTTTAGGAAAACCTGTTTTTGCATTGGTTCCTGAAGCCAGAGATAAAGTACATCCGTTACTTTCTAAAGTTTTTGAAGAGGGAATTCCGTATTATACCGATGAATTAGAGGTTACACTCAATCGTTATGAAAAACAGGAGGTTTGCTACTTTAATTTGGTTTTTCATCCTCTAAAAGACGAAAACAATGCTATTGAAGGCGTTATTATTGTAGCATTCGAAGTTACACAAGCCGTAAAAGCAAGACATCTGCTAACAGAAAGCGAAAAAGCATTTAGAAAACTGGTAGTGGACTCTCCTATTGCAATGGCGATTTTTAGAGGAAGAGATCATATTATAGAAATGGCCAACAATACAATGCTGAAAACGATCTGGCAAAAAAAGAAAAAAGAAACGATTGGAAAACCTATTCTTGAAGTTTTTCCGGAATTAATAGAACAAAAATACCCGGATTTGCTCGATCAGGTTCTTTTGAATAAGAAAATTGTACGCGAAAATGAGTCGCTTGCTTATATAAACATAAAAGGAGAACTTAAAAAATTCTATCTGGACTATCAATACACACCATTACTCGAAAAAGACGGAAATCCTTCAGGAGTAATGGTAACCGTTAATGATATCACCTTAAAGGTAGAAGCGCGTAAAAAGGTCGAAGATGCCGAAGAAAGAGCCAGACTAGCTGCCGAAATTGCCGAAATCGCAACCTGGGATTTAAATGTTCCAACTCAGGAATTAATTTATTCTGAAAATTTAGCCACTATTTTCGGACACGATAAAGCTTTAAAATTAGCCCGTCATCAGATAAGAGAGCAAATACATCCTGATGATAAGGCAATTGTAGATGAAGCTTATAAAACTGCACTTAAAACCAGTATTTACAAATACGAATCACGAATCATTAAACCTGATAATTCTATTTCGTGGATTAGAGCGCATGGCAAAATATTTTTTGACGAAAATATGCTGCCTGTAAAAATGCTGGGAACTATCATGGATATTACTGATGAGAAAAACAATCAGGAGACTTTGATTAAAAGCGAAGAGAAATTCAGGCTTCTTGCCGATTCGATGCCGCAGCATATCTGGACAAGTGATCCTTTGGGCAATCTTAATTATTTTAACCAGTCGGTTTATACTTATTCCGGAATACCGGTTGAAGAAATAACCAAAAAAGGATGGCTTCAAATTGTACATCCTCAAGATCGCGAAGCCAATGTTAATGCTTGGATGCAAGCTGTAAAAACCGGAAAAGATTTTTTACTGGAACATCGTTTTCGACGTTATGATGGCGAATACAGATGGCAACTGAGCCGCGCCATTGCTCAAAAAGATGCTAAAGGAAATATTCAGATGTGGGTAGGTACAAGTACTGATATTCAAGATCAAAAGAATTTTACAAATCAGCTGGAAAAAGAAGTTTTTGAACGCACAGAACAGCTGGAAATCAAAAACAGGGATTTGATTAATATGAATATTGAACTGCAGTCTTTTGCGTATATCTCCAGTCATGATTTGCAGGAACCGCTACGCAAAATTCAGACTTTTGCAAGTCGTTTATCTGATTTAGATGAGCAGAATATTTCGGCGAAAGCCAAAACATACCTCAGCCGGATTGAAGTTTCGGCAAAGAGAATGCAGACTTTAATTCAGGATCTTTTAGAATATTCCAGAACCAATTCTGCTGAAAGAGTTTTTGTAAAAACCAATCTGGATGATATTGCCGAAGAAATTAAAAGCGATTTTTCTGAACGAATCGAAGAAAAAAATGCGCAAATAAACTTTCATCCTTTGGGGCAAGCCACTATTATTCCGTTTCAGTTTAGGCAATTGCTTCATAATTTAATAGGCAATGCACTAAAATTCTCCAAAAAAGATGTTCTTCCAATTATCGAAATCAAGGCAAGAAGAATAAAAGGAAACCATATAAAACACGAAATAAATTATCCGGACAAAATGTATTACCATCTTCAGGTTTCTGATAACGGAATTGGTTTTGACCCGGAATATAAGGAGCGTATTTTTGAGGTTTTTCAGCGTTTAAACACAGAAAACGAATTTGCCGGAACAGGAATTGGTCTGGCTATTGTGAAAAAGATTGTAGAAAACCATAAAGGCATGATTACCGCAAGCGGCGAAAAAAATAAAGGCGCTACTTTTGATATTTACATTCCCGAAATTCAGTAATACAGTTAGGATTTGTATACGAAATTTTTATCTGTTGGATGAAATTTTGTCCAGTCGATTTCGATGGCATGTTCGATCGATTTTATAATATCTTTCATCAAAACTGGCTTTGTAATAAACAAACTGGCTCCCAAATTACGGCATCTTTCTATAATGCCCGGTTCATTTGAAGTCGAGAAAATAACGACAGGAATATCATTTTTCTTTTCTGAATTTTTAAGCTCAGATAAAACATCAAATCCGTTTTTGCCCGGCATATTCAGGTCTAAAAATACGACATGCGGCGTTGGTGGCGGATTATAAATGGCAGTCAGTAACTTTTCTCCTCCAGAATAGGTCTGTAGCTGTATTTTTTTGGATAAAGATTCTACGGCATCTGTAAAAATACTTAAATCATCTTCATCGTCATCTGTATAAAATATAGTATAATCAGCCATGTGGTATTTCAAAATTTGAGAATTGTTCCTCATCAAAGATAACCAAATTTATAGATTAATCAAGGTCTTTTCGATTATGGCCACAAAAGATTGTAATTGGAATCTCATAATTTAAAAACCAAATTATGTAAGCTAAAAAAGCATAAAAATGGCAACTTTACAACTATCAAGTTTTTGATGAAATTCGTGATTTTAGTAACCAATAAATCAGAAACTTACAAAATAACATATCGTAACTTAAAAAGTAAAAAGCCATGGGAGACCACAAAGACCTTATAAACGAATTTGCTATAGATAAAATAAAAGATCTTGCAGAAAATATAAAAACGTGCATGTTTTGCACTTATGACGAATACAGACTACAATCACGCCCAATGTCTGTTCAGAAGATTGATGATTTAGGACAGCTTTGGTTTTTATCGGACCGAAACAGCAGTCACAATGCCGAGATTACCCTTAATCCGCAAGTTGAGCTCTTTTTTTCTGAGCCACATGATAAATTCCTTACGATTCATGGTAATGCCACTATTTCGTATGACAGAGAAACCATTAAAGCCTTATACGATCCGATCGTGAAGGTTTGGATGCCTGGCGGCGAAGACGACCCGAATTTAAGCGTTATCAAGGTAATTCCGGAAGATGGATATTACTGGAATAATAAAAACGGAAAAATGGTCGCTATTGCTAAAATGGCCGTTGCAATGGTAAGCGGAAAAACTATGGACGATGGAATTGAAGGCAATTTGAAACTGTAAAGACATAACCTCACAAAATATTTTTTTTTTTAGCCACAGATTTAAAGGACTACAAGGATTTTAAAATCGTCGTACTATTTTAAATCTGTGGCTAATTTTTTTATAGATTTCGCGATGGAGTTTCATTATTCCAACATATGTTTTAACTCTAAAGCATTTAAAATCCCTGCCTCACTTGCGGTATTGTTAAAATACAAAAAACCTGATTTTAAATCAATTATATTCTTTATTTCAAGTAATTCTTTAGTACTGTATTTTGAACAAAACATCTTTGGCGTTCCGTGCAATCTGATGTAAATAAGCGGAAAATCTTTAAAAATAGTCTGTGGCAATTGCGGGTGACTCACGCTGCAAAAAGTAATATTGTTTACCAAAAAGACATCCCAAACTTCCTGATTCCACCAACTTTCATGGCGAAATTCAATTACATTTTTAAACGTTAAGTCTAAATTATCGATGATCTGGCGGAGTTTCTCTGAAGAAAAAGAATAACTGGGCGGAAACTGGAATAATACGCCTCCTAATTTTTCTTTTAAACCAGTTTTACAAACGTTATAAAACTCTGACAACAGCTTTTCGCAGTCTGTAAATTTGCGAATATGAGTGATTTCTTTAGGGACTTTTACTGAAAAAATAAAATTTTCAGGCGCTTTTTTATACCAGTTCTCAAAAATTTTAACCGTCGGAAACCTATAAAAGCTTCCATTGAACTCATACGTGCTAAAGTGCTGGCAATAAAACTCAAATAACCCTGAACCAGACATATTGTCAGGGTAGAAAATTCCCTTCCAGAACCTGTTATTGTAACTTGAACAGCCTATTAAAAATTTATTTTTCATAAATGTAATGTTTGAGAATGGGACAGAAAAAACTTCTTCTTTAAAATCAAAAAAAGTGCAACTTTAAGTCACACTTTTTTAGTTTGCTGTTTACTCCTTAATCTGCTTCTGCAGCTTCAAGATTTACAGCATTAACCGCTACTTCTGTAAGTTTTTTGTCAGCACCTTTTTCTTCGTCTAATGTCAGTTCTAAAATCGAAGCGGCTTTGGTCAGACCAAGCGTTTCTGCAAATTGTCTTAGAGTGCCGTAAGTCGCAATTTCATAATGCTCAATTTTCTGACAAGCAGCAATAATTCCGGCGTCGCGAACTATTCCTATTTCGGTTTCTTCCAGAATTCCTTTTCCTTCTTCAATTAAGCCTTCCATAGCATCGCATTTTTTTGCCGTTGCTTTTTGGTTCATAAGTTCAAAAACGCTCTCTAAACGTATTACATGTTCTTCGGTTTCGATTAAATGCTGGTTTATGGCATCGATTAATTCTGGTGAGGTTGCGTTTTTAGCCATCGCCGGAAGCGCTTTTGTCAAAGCTTTTTCTGCCCAGTAAATATCTTTTAGCCCATCTTCAAACAATTCTGTTAATCCAGATGCTGCATTTGACTTTGGTTTGGTTACTCCTTTTTTGACTGCTGATTTTGTAGTCGTTTCTTTTTTACTAACGGTAGTTTTCATGGTAATAATTTTATGGATTAATATTTTATAAAATTACCCTACTGATAATCAGGCTAGTTATATTATTATTTATTTAAATTGTATTCTAAACACCTGCAGATTATACAACTCGATTATAGAATTCTATAATGCAATTCGTTTGAACGTGAGATAAATTTGTATTACTTAAATTTCTAAAATAAGCCATCATGAAAACACATACAGATACTATTTATCAGGAAGCTATACTTTTCTTTCATCAAAAATATCAGAAAGGGCATTTGGATGTAGATACTGCTATTTTGATTGATAATGCTATCGATAAACTCCTGCAAACAGACCAAATTATCAGAAATGAAAATATTCCGAATGAGGAGCAGGTAGTCAATGAAGATGATCACATCAGTAATACTCAGGAAAATGAAGATGATTTTTATCAGCCAGAAGATTTTGATGATGAAGAACATATAGAAGACGAAGATCATTTTGACGATGATGATTTAGAAAGGAACGACAATTAAAGCTTTTTATCTGTTGCACTCATTTTGCACGAAAAAACCAAAAATCTGCTATTTACTATAGCAGATTTTTTTTTATGGAATCACAAGAACGTAATCATCTGTTAATTATACAATTACAACTGATAATCTTATAATAAAAACGAGCCATTTCACATCTAAATTTGTGATATACAAATATTTAAACTTCAAAGATCATGAACACTACAGATAAAAAAAACAGCACTTTTGATAAAAACTATAAAAATCATAATTCATACGACAGAGACAATGCTGTCGATGACGAATTCTTTGATTTAGACAAAACAAAAGAAACAAAAGACAGTAATAAAGAAATTGCTAATCGCGGTTATACCATAAGAGACGGTCATAATCCTGATAAACCAAATCCCGACGAGCATGAGACTGACCTCAACAATGATTTAAATGATGATTTTCATACCGATCGTGATCTTGAGGATAACGATGATGTTTATGAAGTCGAACTCGAAGAGGAAGATGCCGAACTGGATATTGACGGAAACGAACTCAGTGAAGTAAATGACGAACTAGACAACCCCTCTGACGATTTTAACGAAACCGAAGATGATCTTGAAGACGATGAAGAAGACGATGAAGACGAGTACATAGAAGATGATGTTGAGCAAGATAACGATGACGAAGATTATCCGGATAATGATCCCAGAAAGTTTTAGATTTTTTTAAAGATTCAAAGGCTCAAAGGTTCAAGGAAAAAACGAGAAAGTATATAACCTTTGCTCCTTTAAGCCTTTGCTCCTTTGAACCTTAAAAATCCTTGCCCTTAAAAAAAAACTAATCTCCAATTTTTTCCAGAACCGGAATATCATCCATTTTTTCCAGGCGTTCAGCGAGTCCTGCCCTTGCCTCTTTTAATTCCTCTTCGGCCACTATAAGTTCTTTATATAATTTGTCTTTTCCCGAAGAAACCTGTTCAATTTTACGCATAATTTCGTAAATCTCACCTTCAGCTTCCATTACTTTTAGTCTTTTGTAATACGTAAGACTTTCGGTCATATGTGCCAATGCGATCATCGCTGTTAGAAACGGATGATTGTTCGTAACATTGACATCTTTAATTTTCCCGTGTTCTAGTTCAACTTTCAGAGCAAAAGCAAATTCTTCCATATTAAAAGCTTCATATTTGCTTTTTGGATTTAAATAGGCCTTAATTGCCTCAACATTGTTCATAGTAGACAAATCTACATCTGTCTCCTTTTTATCGTTTAAATCCTTAAAAACAACGTTTGCTATCGCTCTGGCCTCGCCAACCGTTGGATCATTTTTAGGATTTTCGAAATCCCGTACCGACCAGTCCCAATTTTGAGGATGTACAGGTTTAATATATTTTTCGCAAAAATCTGTCACATCGTTTTTTAAACTTACCATTTCATCTTCTCTTTTAATGTAAACATCCTGATAAGCGCCGCTTTTTGTTCCCATAATTCTTGTTTTATATTAAAAAAAAATACAAACGACACATTTACCTGAATACATGTGTCGTTTTTTTGATTGTTATTTTATTTACTGTGTTAACTAAATTCTTTTTCTTCCGGTAAGTAGAGATATAACGAATAAAACTAAAAATATGAAGAATAAAACTTTAGCAATACTGGCCGCTCCGGCTGCAATTCCGGTAAAGCCAAATATTCCGGCAATAATCGCCAGAATAATAAAAATGACTGTATAACGTAACATAAGTGTGATTTTTTAATTAATAATAATTTGTTTGTTACTCAAATTTCATACTTTTAAAAGAGATGTATTAACTCCAAAAATTCTTTTATTGCCGTAATCAAAGACATTTTATAATAAATCGACCTGATAGTTTTGTATCAGTTCCGAAAAGGCAATTTCGCTATGCGAAAAATACGCTTTCCTGCTTCGGCATTTTTTTGCGCGTTCAAAATATTGTTCAATTGAACCGTCTTCGTATGCCGAAACCAATAACGGATGAACATAATAATTTTTGCATACATTTCTCGTATTTCCCAAAGCTTCTGCCGTAGTATCA